>JAEEGK010000264.1_pt1 | contig 131016 bp, 111 predicted proteins | sample 8958771 | NCBI WGS metagenome assembly JAEEGK01 (sample SAMN16246547, study PRJNA631951) | gut metagenome | biome: gut microbiome; feature: rumen; material: SC-attached | host: Bos | place: Iran: Karaj | collected 2018-10 | reverse complement strand
AATTTCAGGCCATGGCGATGAAAGCAATCAGAACACGCTACTATCTCTTCTTTCATAATCAAGGAAACGCCAGATACTATCTCTTTTTAACCCTATAGTTGATTGCCACATGTCCAGTCTCCCCCATTATCGCGCTTAATACTGGAGCTCTAAAGGTATTGTCTCGCAAGTAGTAATAGCAATCAATCTCTTCTTTTTTATTTATCGTATTGACATCATCAGCGTGGAAATAAAGAGTTATCGCTTCGTCGCGATCATCGTCAAATCCTTGCTGGCAAATCTGAATACAATACTTTGAAGCCAAAACAAACTCTAACTTAATCCAAAAGCTATATGAATCCACAGTTTTCCCATCCAGCTCAAAGTGCGCATTACGTCCCGCAATACGCATCACAGCTACCAAGGCATTGAAAGGCCATTCCTGAAGCGGGCCGTTCAAGAAAGGAGAAATACCAGTTATGCTTAAAGAATGATTTTTCGGATTAACTATCACGCTTCCCCCCGACGAGGGGAATCTTTTTAAAGATATTGAATCCTCCAGGGAGCCGACAAACAGTTTGTGGCCATCCCTCAACAGTTCTTTGACTCGTTGACAGTTGGGATTCAACACAATCCTAAACTCTTTCTGCTTATGAAATACATACTCCTTAGAGAACAACTCATATGGCGCCAATTTGTACAAGAAGTTCCGCCCGGGCACACGATACTCTAAATGATGCATAAAGTAATCTCGTTCCTCCACCATTCCTTTAGAGCGAAAAAAATCTCGTAACCTATCCAAAAACCTTTTTGTAAGTGAGATGACAATGAACTGCATTCTGTCATCAATTTTGATATCTTCAATATCGTTTTTGCCAAACGAATCCACATATTCTTTCCCGATATCGAAAGCAATAGAGCCATCTTCCTTCTCTTCTTCCTTCTCCGTAAGTTGCGTAGCCCCATAAAACGAAATACAAGGCCAGTCTGTCACCACAGAACGAGAGCGCAAGAAATGTTTCCCGTCTATCGAAACTACTTCCGCATCGAATCTTAGCTTCTGAAACTCATGCGAGACCATATTAGAGAACACCCCTTCGTACAAATCCCCCTGTCCGATATTTCCATTCTGAGCCTCTTTAATCCAATTAATCGGATAGTTGAAATACAACTCTCCTTCATAGAGCATTCTCTTAGCGTATTCCCGTTTTGTGATACGGCCCAAAAAATAAATCTCGTTATTCATTAATAAAATCACGCCCTTAAGCCACTACACCGTGTAAGTGTAGCCACCCCTAAAAGTGTAAGCATCCCCTTTTTCGGACAGTTTATTAGTTTACGCCAAAGTTAAAACAAAATACTCATTTTCTAACTCATGAAAAACTTCTCAAGGGGTTAGCCTCCGCGGCTGGGACAGAATGTCCCAATGAGCGGATCTCTCCTGTCAGAAGCATTTCCTTATACTCCTGCGGCGTCATATTGCCAAGTGCCTCATGTGGACTTCGCTCATTGTAATCAGTCCGCCACATCTCCGTAAGTTCACGGACCTCTTCGATATTGCGGAAGATGTAGCCATCCAGGATAGCCCTGCGGTAACTGCCGTTAAAGCGTTCAACATAGCTGTTCTGGGTCGGCTTTCCTGGCTGGATGTACTTGTGCTTGATGCCGTTCGCCTGACACCATACGTTGAACTTCTCAGAGATGAACTCCGGGCCGTTGTCCGTCCTGATGCACTCCGGCTTGCCGTTTATGAAGATCACTTTCTCCATGATTGATATGACCCGCTCGGCGGGCATCGACATCGATATCTCCTGTGCTACTGCCTCTCTGTTGCTGTCATCCAGTATGTTCAGGACCCTGAAGGTCCGGCCGCTTTCCATCTTGTCGCTCACGAAGTCCATCGACCACGTCTTGTTCGGCTCCAGAGGTGCCTCCAGCGGTTCTCTCACGCGCTTGGGAAGGCGCTTCTTCAACCGGCTGCGCTTGTTGAAGTGGATCTTCTTGTACACTCGATACACCTTCTTGTGGTTCCAGGTATATCCATCGTGCCGCAATCGCTGGAAGATCTTCTCGAACCCGTCTCCGTACTCCGCCGCAGCGCGAATCGCTTCTTCAACTTCCGTGTCATCCTTCACGCTCTCATAGTAAAAGTATGAACGATGGATTTCCATTAGGCAGCACGCCCGAGCGATGCTGATCTCATATTCGTCCGTGAGTTCTGCAGCAATCTCCTTCCGGACATCGGGCTTTACAGTTTTTTTTCGATGACGTCCCTCAGTATCTGATTGTCCAATGCCAAGTCTGCATACATCTGCTTCAGTTTGCGGTTCTCCTCCTCGAGCTCCTTCAGGCGCTTCACCTGGCTCACATCCATTCCGCTATACTTCGACTTCCACTTATAAAGAGATGTCCTTGAGATACCATGCTCTCTGGCCACCAGTTCTGCGGATACGCCGCTTTCCAATTGACGGACGGCATTCACCATCTCCGTCTCGCTGTGTCGGGTCTTCTTCATATGACAAAGTTAATCGTTTTTGTAAACTTTCACTCTGTCCGACTTTTAGGGGTGGCTACAAAATTGCAGAGTCCGTTCTGGACACACAAATTGGAACACTTCCCCGCCCTACTACAAGAACGGCAGTTCGCTGTACCTAAATGCATACAACCACCAAGATCACGAAAACCTTCGCGACCTGTTGAATGAAATCCGAAATTTGAAATGGATGGTCTCCTACGACGATGTGGAGGAAATTAAGGCCTTATATGCCGGCTTCGTAAACCGGCAGCACGAATTCAGCTACTTCCTTCAAGGGAAGCGGAAGACGAATGAGTTCTTTGTATTCTCGGATACACTTGTTCTGGAGTAGTCATAGACTTATCATATGATTCCGAATTGAGTCAAAAGGTCCATGGTCAGTTTTGACATTGGGCGTTTTATCTGTTCGGCATCAGTGATGTAACTTCCCCAAATAAGCCTGTCTTTTTCCTCCGGAGTTTTCCCCATCCCCTATAAAAACTGAAACGAGCGAGGCGCACCAACTCTCCCGTCGGGTCGCTAACATACCGACACTTTACATCTTCGCAACGGCCTCATCAATTCTCTCTGCAACCGCAAGTGTCATCTCTTTGTCTATCAGCGTCAGTCGCTTCGCACTTTTTTTCAGAATAGCAGATATTTCATCGTCAAGGAATCCAGCATTTTCAAATACCACTTCATAGCCAACGAATACATCCCATCTTCCAAGGCCGGTTCTATAAACTTCTCACCATACTCAAAGAGCAGCTGGCCAATGTGGTCACAATCCCGGTCGAGGTTTCTGGGGGTGAAGATTTCCTCTTCCAGGATGGGGTCGGGGATAAAGAGATGCATCTGTTCAGATTTGGATGGTAATGTCGTTCAGTTTTCGGTGGCTGGGACAGATTTCTGAAATCTGGTCTTAAAGCTATTAATAATTGGCGTGAGCATAATAACGGAACCATTGTCTTGCACTTCTTCCGGCCTGATACTTCCTTTCTTTACGCAAGTTCGCAAGGCCTCTATCAAACTGCCGGCATCAAACATAACCGGTAATACGTCTCCATTGTCTGTGATTTTATAGAACGACAATAAGGTTTTTTGGCGCAACTTTTCTTTCTCTCTATAATTTAGCTGAAAGAGATCCTTCATTTTGGGGTCTTTTAGAGAAGGGTAACTTACCATCTCCGTCACCAAGTATACATTAATCACATCTCCATTCGTGACCATTTCTGCCACTCTGTTAATATGACGGTACATTGTTGTACGCAATGAGGCAGCAAAAGTTAATGTCAAATAAGTTTCATCATTGAACTCAACAAAAAAAGTGCTCATCAGATTTCCTTTTTGCATGAAATACATCATGGAATGCATCCAAATAAAAGCATCATAGAAGTCTGATATAGGCGCTTTTGATATCTTCGCCAAATCCATGAAAGCGGACACTTTAGTACGAATCTCCGGTAATATTAACGATATCAATGAGCCACGCTCAAAGGAGTCTGTTGATCTGTAGTAGCAATAATCAAGACTGTCAAACAACCACCGCCGAGGGTTCTTCATAACCGACTCATCAATCGTTTTCAAAAGTATACTTTCAACCTCACTTTCTTCGGGCAGATCGTTCTTCATCGCATGAAGAAACCGCCACATAGCTATGACACCCGGTTCAATAAGGTCGAATATGCTTATTTCTTGGTGGTCATCTTCATCCACAAAAAGATATTGCGCCGAAAAATTGATTTCCGGGACTGGAAGAGATAAGAATGTTTCCCGAATCATTTTTTCGAAGTCTCCTATAGGCTCCTGCTCTTCCAATGTTTGTTCAAACCTTTTAAACTCAATCGCCCTACCTGTATCATAAATGATAACACGCAAAATCTTCTTTAGTTTGAATGGATGTTTATGAATTACTGTTACTCTTTGATCATTCAACCATTTGGCGACCCTTTCATCCTTCAATAAGTACTCATTTAAGTTCTTCAGATATACGGGATCTTGATTGCTTCCCAGAGATTCTTGAAGAACCAGAGTAACACTTCTGAATTCTGATAAGAACACATCAAGGCAACCAATATTATCAAAAAAACTACTCCTCACAGAAAACTGCTCAAGATGATGAAGAGCATTATAATACTTTTGCAGCGATGGTAATAACTTACTCATTTCCATTTATTAACCTTTAAAAGGCTCCCGTCGTGCTAATTGTTGCTTTCGTCGGTCAGGATAACACGGGCCCTTTTCATATTGTCCATCAACGAATTGTCCGGCAAGGAAATGTTTTTCAATATGGCCACAGGAAGCTCATCATCGTTTATGTTCCTCAAGAGCAACATCATATCCTTAAACGGCTCGATAAACGCCAGATCGTTTTGTTTTGTGTACTCCGGTCTTAGTATCTCCATGCACAGGTATTCCCGCAATGTTGATAAGACGTTGTATTCCAGATTCTCATCGCGGTTACGATCCTTTCCCTTTGCGATAAGCAGAGCCAAAACGTGCTCCAGACGCGCGTATGCCCGTTGTTCGGGCACCGGGATGATGGGCAGTGATATTGCCTTAAGTTTTTCAACGGTTAGTGATATCGGTTCCGGCGGGTTCTGCGACAAATCCAGACGTGCCCAGGACGAGTCAAGAAGGAATGAAACATACTCCGGGCACACTCCGGTGTGTGGTTTGATATAATATGCGAAAGGATTCGCCGTAAGCTTTGGGTTACGTTCGAGGTATACATAACCATCCTGGATGCCATACTTCTTGGGAACTGTTAAATACTCCTCTCCGGCCAATTTGGACTGGGCATGCACATAAGCTCCAATATCAGCGATGGAAGCCAATAGTTTGAAATTGACCTCTGGGGTCTCCTGCAGATTTTCAGCTATACGCTTCTTGGCCAACTGTTGTACGATTAAGTCATTCTCTATCTTCAGTAATTCCAGAATCAAAAGTATCAAAAGGCGGTAATATGCGTTTCGATGGACATTATCTTTGGAAGGGTCTGCGTGACTTCCGTGAACATAGCGATTACGAAGAGCGGGACCATTTGTGTACTTTGTATTGTACATATAGTAGTCGAAGTAATTGCGTTCTTCGATTGTGAGAAGGTGATTATCCTTTTCTATCCACCCCTTTTTCTCCATCTCCCGCATCAGTTCTCTTTCAAAGACACCGTATACCAGGAATGGACAGGAACGATACTCATATAGTTGTTTCAACAAACCTATTTCCAGGTTCTTCTCAATAGACAACATGCCATTTTCACCCTTGGAGATATAGCCCTTCTCAATGAGATAGTCAATATCCCTCAACTGGTAATCCTGGTAATTATCATAGGGCACCTTTCCATCTTGTTCGATAAGCAACTGATAGAGTGTATCATAATGACCACCCTTGAATGGCTCGATAAAGGTTAGCATGCTTTGGTCGCTGAAGAACAAATAGAAAAGCCTATAAAGTTCCCCTGGCTGCCCTTTGATGGTGTAATAATAGCCCGGATTCGTGCTCAAAACTTCAGTTATCCGCACATTCTCCTTGGATATCAGCAAGAGCTCTTCATCAACGGAGCCCGTCTTCGCGTACTGGTCATAACGATGGGCAACAGCATCAATCTCAGGAGCGATTGCTTTGCACTTTGTAACCCAGTCTGTGTCTACACTTGCTAATGACAGTGTTCCCGATGGATAACCATACTTTTCCTTCAGATACTCTTCATAAAAGACTTTTAGTGAAACCTCAATGTTAGTGCCCTCTTCCATTAGGACCTTTTGCATTGCCTCAATCTGCAACCAGGAAATAGCTTCTTTATACTGGAAAGCAAAGTTTGTCGGATAGGAATACTTCCCGCGCATAGAGAACACCCGTTCAAAACTACCGGCATCAGACTCTCTTGACACTAAAGTAATCAGGCCATCTAAAGTAAGGAACTCAAATCCATAACGGAGGTAATACAATAGCTCGGGGCCTTGGAACTTGAGCATTATTTCTTTTGAGTAACACAACACCGGATCCCCCTCTTCATCACTATCCACCCATTTGAGAGGCTTGTTAGGGGCGCTGCTTATACTGACGGCATATTTATGACGTATCACATTCTCAGTAGGAAAATGCTCATCATTGAGCCACTTTTCAACCTTTTTCGCCTTGAGGCGCAACTTGTCCGACAGCCGGAGATTAGAGTCCGTTCTAGCCAATTGGATAAGGCGCACATAATTGAGGTTAGGCTTCTCACCATCCAGATATCGAGATATGATATCTTCCTTATCCTGAAATGTCAAAGCCTTCGGGAAATAATACCTCTTATTACCGTCCAAAGAGTCCTCCTGGACATACTCTTGCAACAACCACTCAGCAGAATTCTCATTCTCCTTAAGCAATACAACTATCGTTTGCTGGTTCTGGTCAACCAACCTCTCCTGGTGAAGCAAATCCCGCAACTCCCAAGAGCTACCAGAGATATCATCCCGAACAGTTTCCACATCCAGGAGTCCATGAATATTGAACCTGTCTAAAATCTCCCAAAAACAGTGCTTGTAATCAATCTCCGTCTGCTTGAACACCGACACCCACGAATCACGAGTCAAAGCAGTAAAGAAACGCACCACCTCCCCCTTGAATTTCGTACGAATGAGCAGAATCGTATCATCAGACCAATCCTTTGCAGTCACACCATTATCTACGAAAAGCCAGATGTTATGCAGCTCCATAACATCATTTACATCTTCTGGCCTCCAACCCGCCTTGTATTTTTCGATAACAGCCTCCGCTCTTTGTAAGTAGAACGGAATGCTCATATCATACTTTGAATAATAGTGGACCTTTTCTCTCATACATCAATAATCTCCCCGGACTCCATATACACTGTGAAAGAAAGATTGCCGTAATTGCTAGATAATACCTTTCTTTTTTAGCCAGGATGAATACAATGACGATGTTTCCAATTGAGCTCTGATATCTTGTGTCATTTTGCCCAAAGGGCGGCTTAAAACGTCTGACTGATTGAGCCTTGCGCCGTAGATAAATTCATCAAAGGGGATTCCTCCTGATTTAAACAACTTGCTGTAATTAGTCTTAAGCTGCTCGCGGTATGCATCGCTATAAAACAAGAACCGTTGTAGTGTGAGAGCAGCCTCATCGTGAAACAGCTCATACATTTCATTGATGGCGAACCTGTCATAATCCTTTTCAACGCTACTATCGGAAAACCGGGATTTGAATTCCATCTTTAACAATGCCGGATTAAATGTAGCTAAATACCTTGAAAGATTAATGTCCGGAATACGAAAGACGAATGGATTATATTCTCCAGAAGCAATCACCTTTGGTACTTCTGTATAAAGGCTGAAAGATAACGGTTTTGAGCTTTTATGTTTATTGCATGATGGGCAACAAGGGACGAAATTGTAGAACGAGATACTCAGACAGGGATATTTATTCTTTGACATCCAATGGTCAACCTCAAATTGAGCATACTCTTTTCCATCCCTCTTAACAAAAGTGACAGCATATTGAGCATTACAATACACACATGTCTTAATACCCATCAACGGCACATAACATCTGAAATAACCACGAGCGTTATCATATTCCAAGGCTTCCACTACCAGCTCATAGAATTTCTTGGCACCAAACTTCATAGACATAGATGCCTTGAAAGGCTTGAAGCCATCACAGATGGAGCGGAACTCGGAAGGAAGTGCCGTTATTAACTCTGTCGTTAGAATTGTCTTTAAGTGATCAATGTAATTCTCATGGGCACTATACCCTTTAACTATGATCCGCAGATTATCCAAACGAGTCCGAATACCGTCCAAATCAAATTTAGCGGCGTAGGCATCAGCAAAGCGCCGAACATCCTCTGTATATAGCCTTACCATTTAACCGTACCGCCAAAATCGTGTACTATCTCCTCTACCATGAGCTTTGTATCGTCTCGCGCATTTCCCCCATTACGCTTTTTCCAGTTCCAAAACAACCTGGTTAGTTCCATTCTCATTAATGGCTCACCAATAATCGAAATGAACTGTTCTATCTTTTTCTCGTCCCAAAAATCATATGAAGAAACCGTCTGATTCTCATCCGTCAAGAAGGATATCAATGAATTTATCTTTGCACTGGCAAACGTACCGGTAAAGCCATTTGCCATAAAAAAACTCTGTTGCAAAATATCATTCACATTCGCCGCAAAAGGGTTGACTGTAATATCTTTATTCACAGGCTCTCCCTCGCGCAAATAGAGTATGTTGCCCTGCGGAACATCAGAAAGAACAAACGACGAATGAGTTAACAATGAGATATTGATATTCATATCCTCCGGCAAGTGCGCTGCGGAAATCTGTCCTAGCAAGTAATTCACCATATCCCTTTGGTAAGCGGGATGGAAACAAAGCTCAATCTCATCCAAACACACATGAATGTTTTTGTATCTGATGGATCTTTCCTTATCCAACGATGAGCCAAGATTTCGGAGGTGATACACCACAGCACCAACCATATTAAGCATTTGGCGTTCGCCCGAGCTAATATGCGATGTCGGATATACCTTATCGCTTGATCGGAGAATAATCTCTCCCTCAAAGATGGGCGGTGGCAGGAAATCCAATACTGGTCCCCTTGTGTTTTTCCGGATAAGTTTCAGTAAATCCCGGAAAGAAATGTAATGTGTATAATCCTTTCCAGGTACTTTATACTGTGTGTTGCCCTGCCTGTTTAGATTCCATTTCTCATAATCCGAAAAGTGATTGAGGTAATTAATGCATTGCCTAATCTTTAGGGTAATGTAAGATTTGTCATTACGTATGTCTTCAAGCAAGATTTTAAAGGCATGTTCCATCCTTACTTCAAATCCATTCTCATCCGAAGGATATGCAAAGAAGTTTATAGGTTTCTCAATCTTTCCTATACAACCTTCAAATAGTAAAGGATATGTTTCAAATGCCGACACTGTCTTGTATATGATATACTTCTGGGCATTTATCTTCAAGTTGTCCTTTTTTACAGCAACGCTATTAATCTCTAAGGGCTTTGAGAGTAGTCTTGACTCATTCCACCGACGCTCTAACCAAATAACCATGAACACCCGTTGGAACTCAAGGAACGTGAATCTGGGGAAACTTTGCAATAATCTTATAACCTCGACGATAGAATCCGGATAGCGCTTTTTTTTATCATCGAGTAAACCCATGATCTGCTCCAAGTAATTAGAGAAATCTGTTCTTTTCTTGGTCGAGCGCTTAATCAAACGATGGACAGATTCAATGAAATCCCTTTTTCCGAGGATAAGGTTCGCGTTACGATTCCAAAAAGAGATGTGAGTTTTGGCATCCAGTGCAATCTTACTTTCTGAATGCTGAACACTTCTTTTCTTAGCGAAGTAATCCTGAAAAGTGCGCTTTGCGAGTTTAGAATCCTGAGATAAAGAAAAGATAAAGCCTTCTCCCGTTGGGACAGCAAAACTATTTGATCTCGAATTCTTTTCAACCTCTGTTGCCTCTGTAAACAATGACATCAATCGTTGCTTTGAAAGTTCATGTTCGCGATTGATATCTATCTGGCCACCATCTCGCATAGGGTTTAGATTCACCGGCGTCTGGTAACCGTCATTCTTATGAAACAATGGGCTCAGCCAGTCATACTTGTTTCCCGTTTCTCCCAGGAAGTCATTACTGTTAAAACTATTCAACGAATAGTTCGACACAAACATATAGAATAGGTAATCTCTGACATCCTTCAACCTCTGCTTGCGAGGAATGTCTCCGGAAGATGTTCCACGGATGAATTCCAATGGTTCCTTCCCCTCCACACTGAGATTCACTCTATCATCAAAACAACTTAATGAGCATAAAACTTCTCCCACTCTATATTTAATGGTAGCCCTAACATGTGGAATAAAGTTCAAATGCTGTTGATTCTCCCGAAAGCCCGCCAGATATGCAAAGTTATTAATAACCCGAATCATCATCTCAGTTATAGAGCTCTTCCCGTCCCCGTTTTTACCAACTATGCATGATAAAGACACCTTTGGACCGCCCGAGATATCATATAGCCAAGCGGGGGCCGTGTCTTCATCTTGATAAAAAAGGTATTCCACTCCAGGCTTTAAAGCTTTGAGTAGATTATTATTCCCGCCTTCGTGGACAGATAGGCTAAGGATTCTGAAATGATTATCCATTATTGATACTGATTAACATGCTTATACTTCTCACCCATCTCCAACAACTTTTGAAACAACTCAATTCTATCTTCGTTCAACTCACCGGCATTCACGATTTTCTGTTGGTGCTTCCACCAATGGTGCATAAGCTTTTCTTCCGGTACATACTTGGAAGGCCTTCTATGGTTCTTTTCCATGAAGTCCATAATCTGTTTCCATTGTGCCAGCCAGCGTTCATCTTGTGTCATACCTCAACAATCATATGTCCTTTGGCCGACGTTGTGGCCCAAACAGGTAGGAACAAAACTGCCAAACGGCTTTCAAAACCTTTTTCAAACTTATCTTCTTTGCCATTTATTCTTAGAAATCACTATCATTCAGATGTACACTCCACGACTGAGAAAAGACAAATGCTATTGCATCTAAGATAGTCGATTTCCCTGAATCCCCGCGTCCTATTATGCATGTAATCCCTTTCCCAAATGTATGTTCAAAATGCTCCAATCCGCGGAAATGATCGACTTTAAGATGATGAAGTTGTGCCATTCTATTTCAATAATTCTTTTGTTGGGTGGATCCACATTTCTTGGAGCTCCATAAAGTTTTCACATTATGTGAACGTCGCCAAGATTGCGTTGGTTATCTTTAGGCTCAATATGATCAGAGTTGTTATCTTTACGCGTAAGCGATTCAGATTAGTGCGCTAAGCAACATCCCAGTGCTCGTCGATGACAAGCTCTAGGGCCGGGAGCGAAAACTCTGCCTGAAGGAGGACGGTGAGTTCGTCCTCGATGGTGCGGGCCCAGGAGCCGACCAGGACCAAGAAGCGGTTCACGACCCAAGAGACGCGGCCACGCGGGATTCGGGCGTAGTCACCAGGGAACTTTTCCTTCTGCCAGACCTCTTCATTCGTCTCCGGATAGATGATGAACGGCAGCCCATCGCAAGCCGCCGTTTCTATCTGAGCGGGCGTCACTTCTTGCTTCCGGATACCGAAAAGGGAATGTGAAGCGTTGTCGTACCAGAAGACGCCAACCGAAGGGTTCTCTCCTATCTTGAACTCACGCACAGGGGCTTTAACATTTGACGACGAGACAACACGAGGTTGCGTATTCGTGCGGACAACGGATGCCAGTATAGCAGCGATATCATCCGGCATATTCGCGACCTCAACCTCAACCTTTGATTCCGACAGCACCGCAGGTAACAGAAATAGATTGTAGAACTCATCCATAAAGGCCCGCGAAGAAAACTGCACGCCACTGAAATCAATCATCACCTGTTCACCTGAATAGTTCTCATCCACTAACCGCCGAAAGCCCCTGGCCTGCGCACGCGAGCCAAGGTCCGGAGACAACAAGAATTCAGCTATATTGATGGTTTTCATAACGGACAATGATTGTCAAAACTTCCAAGAATAGCGAACTATATTCCCCGCATAAATCACTCAAAGGCAACTCCGTAACCAATTCGCACAACCGCAGTATTTCACGCCATCACAACTCCATTTCCTACTCAACCCGCATCACTATTCTTTATCAAGTCGTGACCGTACTCTAAAGACGCTCATGCTGTTGATTTCTCCATTTTCTCAAATCTGACGATTGCACACCGGCATATTAGATTATTCTCCCAGAATGCTATTGGGCGGAAAGAACCTCATCTGTTCAATGTCGATGACGATGAATGATCAGTTAACAGTGGCAATACTGTCGTCATATACGATTTCAGGCATTTAGAATCCCAGACTATACAGTCACAAGTCTTGAAATGTCTGCCGCCATACATGTATCCAGGTAAGGCCGACCTTTCTCCTTTAGTTCAGAAATATTCAAAATTGAGAGGGGTAATGACTCTTTACGTAGATATGATGTTGGAATCACCTCAGAGGTCAATAGCATTGACTTCACTTCTATTGGTTCCTCAAATCCAACAAATGTTTTCACAACATCAATATGCTCAATAAGCCATTTATGCCGACGGAGGTGTTTATATACAAGCGCTTTCTTTTGGTCTTTCTCAGGATTATCACCCCGGCCAAGGTAATCATCCATTTCTTTCTTCATCTCCCAAACATTCTTTGCAGTATTCGTGTTCTTGCACTCAATACTATACAAGATGTGCCTTGAATTATCATATGCCAGCACATCAATGTCTCCTAAGTCCTCATTGGCGATCAGATTCCCTTTGGGCTTTATTCCCACATCAAACTGCCATACCGTAAGGCCAGGCAGAGATGATAAGAAGTCCCTCACATACTTATTAAATGCGCTGCCTTTCTGAGCTTGATACTTTCCTAGGACGGTATTCAATTTTTCTCCTACAAATCTGAGTCTACCCGAAAACAGCAGATCCATTAATTGATACCCTGCCATCAAACATGATCGTATACCAATGAGATAATTGGGCGTGTTGGGCGTTTCCAACCGAATAATTGGGCGCCGCAAGAAACTATACTCCCGATTATAGCGCCACGGGAAGAACTCTTTTGAGTCAATACTGCCTGTGACCTCTGGATATGAGCCCGTTTTATAAAGAGAGAACTTCTTCAAACACGCCTGAATCGCGTTATCGGACAACTCTTCTGCCTTTCCCTTAATCCAAGATATAATATTTGACTCAGACATTTCTATTACGCTCAATTGCTTCTCTGCACCCAACAACGAGCAAGAATAAAGGAACTGAAGGATATGGGTTAATGAAACGCCCCAATCTGATTCAAAAGCATTATCTGTATCGGTGTCTATTTGTGATGACCCGGCAGGTTTCCAATCCTGTGCAAACCTCTCCATACGTCCGGCAAATGACTCCATTTCACGATTCACGCTCTCTTTGCTTCTTGCCTCAGCAAAACCTTTGAGTCCATCACTGAATCCATCCTCATAAATACCGTAACGTCCTGATGGCAATTTCTCTATTACATGATCTGAAATCCCCAAATTAATGGCATCACATATCCCACCAACATCTATTACTTCTTGCATCATCGCCATTAATGACTCAACATCATCGTGGCCAGGGAAAGCCATTCCTGATTGATACTGAAGAGCCGAAACCATCTCAATCAACGCCCGGGTCGCCAGGCCAGCATCCGTCAATAGTCTTTCCATCTCAAAGTACTCATCTCGTTTGTCTTCCGAATCGCCAAATGTAAGAATTTGGGCGGGCTGAAGAATCTTGTTATGCGCTCTTTGATAAAGAAGCGTTTCATGATTGTTAACTAAAACCGTCAGCAAAAAAGTGAAGTTGAAAAAAGATATCTTGTCTACAAGTCTATCAAGGATAACGTCCACATATTGACGGAGAAAAGCCACCTTATTATCACGTCCTTCAAGTCTTGAATCAATATCATGGTTCTTTCCAATCATCAAACCTGGGACCTCATCAAGCAAAAGCTGATGCGTTGCACCATGAATGTACGTTGGAGGATAAAGCCACAGGGGGCATGGCAACAGATCCCTCATAACCTCTGTCATCAGTATCATTTTTGCCGAGCCTAAAGGAATAGCAGCATCGATTATCTCCTGTGAACGAGCTTCCTCAACGTCAAGAAGCTTCTCTAAAATCTTCTTCATAACGTCCCTTTCCGCCACATTATCTGAACCCATAAAGCCATGGAGATAGTCGCTGTCCATAAAGATAACAAGACCATTGGAGACCTTCTTGACTATGAATCTGCCCTTTCCACTTATTCTATCCGACTTGAGGCCTTTTGAGGAAATAGCGTCATCACTAAACTGCAATAGTAGTTCAATAGGGTTTGAATACTTCTCTTCTATAGCCTGCCCGATATATGGTTCCAATACAGACATCCAATACGCGACCGCAGTCATTACCGTATCCACTATGGAACTTGGATTCTCCCCGTGCTCTTCAACCTGTTTGCTCGTCACCCAAACTGGCACAGAATAAGCCTCACAACATTTTGCCTTCCTTGAATGTGCTATAGGACTATACAAATCAGCGTAATCCAAATCGCGCTGAACCGGGATATATGCCAATCTTCCATCCTCAAGAATGGCTGCGCCATGATAATTGAGTTTCTCCTTACTCTCATGAATCAATCGGCAGCCGTCGTTTGGGACAATCTGAAGGAATGTTGGCTCTTGGTCATCAGAAAGGTAAAAACTCTCGCCATAATGCTTATAAATTCCATAGACGTCCAGGTTTTCATTCATTGGGGATTGAAGAGAAGGTTTCATGCTTTTCACCCTTGCATATCTGAGAAGGCTCAAGCTATCCCATTTCTCCGTTTGAACCAGTTGAAGGAAATCAAAGGCATCAAAACTCAGCAGATAATCCGAATCCGGTTGGTCGTTCATCAGTACGGCAAAGGGCTCGCACATTGATGAATACACGACAAATGTCAAAAAGTGGAATGATTCTGTCCGTTTATCTTGCTTTAAGGCCTTCAGTTGAGATTTTAGATGAGAATCTATATCCAATTGAGCGTAACCGTCCTCTCCATCTACAGTTACATCTCTAAAAGAGTCTCTGGCATAGCAAACATACGCAAACCAGTTCGCGTCAATCTGGAACACTTCATCATAATAATGATCTTCTTGAACGAGGACATCACGGATTGATGAAACCATCCAATGTAAATATCCCTCACAAGACTTCCCTATCCGCATCCAAATCCCATGCTGCGTTTCATTAACCAAGGTCTCTAGACATTGGTATTCAATCGCTTTCTTGATGATGAAGTTATTGATTGCACACCCTTGATTGCTGATGCTAATGAAATAATATGAGTCCGCAACCTTGACAATAGGTTGGAAGAGGAGTGGATTTTGATCCGGGATATCTCTTAGCAAATCCGGATTGCCTTTATCGACGACAAAGAAATCAAGCACACCCGCGTCTACACACTCGCTGGATAAAAGATAATCCATCATTCCTTCCGGTATAGCGAAATCGAGGCTTGTGGCAGGAGCTGAAAGCAACTCTCTTGGATTGTTAGTCCCTTTTTCTTGTCGATAAATCCTAGCTCGATGAGCAATAGATGTACCTAATTTGAGAAGAAGGGTAATGCCTTGTGAAACTATCCTTCTAAACTCTTGTGGAAAATGATCAGGTTTATAGAAAATAGCCTCGGTCATTGAACGAAAGAGTTCAGCAGAGTGAGTGGAAATGCCTGGGAAAAACAGGTAATTCCCACCATAGAAGATTACTGTCTCACAGAACATATTAGTCGGAATATCTTCCATCAGATCCTCCGGAAGCTCATCATCTATAATCTCTTTAAAGACTTTTATATCAGCTCGTTGTTTCCCCTTTCCCAGCGCAAGAACAGCGGCCTTCGCTATTCTCTCAAGCCTAAGGTTCTTTCCGTGGTTCGCAGGATTAAGCTGAAGTGTCATTATATAGCTCAACAACTGCGAAGAATCGTGGTCTTGAAAATACTCATACAATCTGCTATCAGTATCTTCATGGGCAGGAGGAACAACATTATTGCACAATGAAGACTCATCGTTGCGCATACAACAATGCTTATACTTCTTTCCACTACCACAAGGGCAGAGGTCATTCCGTCCTACCTTTTTCGACATGCTAGAGACTATGATTAATACTCTTTAACATACAAAAACAAGATTGCCGGTCAAGCCGGCAATGCAACGTTACTCGTATTGATTCACCCTCTTATACTTCTCCCCCATCTCCAGCAACTTTTCAAACAAAGCCACTCTGTCTTCTCTCATCTCACCTGCATTCAACAATTTCTTGTTATGCTTGAGCCAGTTGCAGTACTTGAAACGTTCTTCGGGGTTGTGGCGAGAGGGATTGCGGTGATTTGACTCGATGAAGGCCTTCACCTCAATGTACCTTTCCAGCCATCTTTCATCCTGGGTCATTCCCTACTCCATCCTCGTCACCAACTCCCCCACCGACTTCCGCACACTGTGCATGGCCGAAGGCTTGCTATCCGGGGCGGGATAGCCCACATTGATCATCGCCACCAGCTCATATCCCTCAGTGTCCGGGAGGATGTCCCGCAGCAGAGCCGGGTCGAAAGAGCCGACCCAGAGGGTGGCCAGCCCCTCGTTCTCCGCCTCCAGCATCAGATATGTGGCGACGATGGCGGCGTCCACATCGGCGCCGTTCTTGCCGTCGTAGCGCCTTACCCACGCGTCCGCTGGACGGCAGCCCACGACCAGCAGCAGCGGCGCGCCATAGTTGGAGCGCGTGACCCCTTTGATGGCTTCCAACATCTCCGGACGGGAGACCGCCCAGATAAGCACCGGCTGCCTGTTCACCGCCGTCGGCGCAATCCGCCCGGCCTCCAGGATCCGGGCCACCTTCTCCTGCTCGACACTCTGCGCCGCAAATGCGCGGCAGGAGTAGCGGCGATTCAGTACTTCATTGAATTCCATATACTAATGCACCATTCGAAAGCATTCAAGCTTATAAAGAAAGGGCAGAAGAAACCCTCCCGCCCCTATTCTTTTAGAACTTCCTCCACACCATCTTGTTCACCACGCCCACGTAGCTCTGGATGATGCGGACCACCTTGGTGGAGACGTTCTCGTCCACGTAGTCGGGCACGGGGATGCCGGGGTTGCCGTCGCGGATGAGCTCAACCGCTACGTCAACGCTCTGCAGCAGGCCCTTGGTGTCGATGCCACTGAGCACGAAGCAGCCCTTGTCCAGGGCCTCCGGGCGCTCGGTGCTGGTGCGGATGCAGACGGCCGGGAAGGGGTGGCCGATGCTGGTGAAGAAGCTGCTTTCCTCAGGCAGGGTGCCTGAGTCGGAGACCACGCAGAAGGCGTTCATCTGCAGGCAGTTATAATCGTGGAAACCGAGGGGTTCGTGCTGGATGACGCGAGGGTCCAACTTGAAGCCGCTGGCCTCCAGCCGCTTGCGTGAACGGGGATGGCAGGAATACAGAATCGGCATATCATACTTCTCGGCCATCTTGTTAATCGCATTAAACAGCGACAGGAAGTTCTTCTCGGTGTCGATATTCTCCTCGCGATGGGCGGACAGCAGGATATAGCGGCCCTTCTCAAGGCCAAGGCGCTTGTGGATATCCGAGGCCTCGATCTCCGCCAGGTTGTTATGCAGCACTTCCGCCATCGGGCTACCGGTCACGTACGTGCGTTCCTTCGGAAGGCCCGTATCGGCCAGGTAGCGGCGCGCGTGCTCGCTGTAGGCCATGTTCACGTCGGAGATGATATCCACGATGCGGCGGTTGGTCTCCTCCGGCAGGCACTCGTCCTTGCAGCGGTTGCCCGCCTCCATGTGGAAGATGGGGATGTGCAGGCGCTTGGCGCCGATGACGCTGAGGCAGCTGTTCGTATCGCCCAGCACCAGCACTGCATCCGGCTGCACCTCAACCATCAGCTGGTAGCTTTTCGCGATGATATTGCCCATCGTCTCGCCCAGGTCAGCACCGACGGCTTCCATATATACGTCGGGGTCTGCGAGCTTCAAATCCTTGAAAAACACCCCGTTGAGGTTGTAGTCATAGTTCTGTCCGGTGTGTGCCAAAAGGCAATCAAAGTACTCCCGGCATTTATTGATAACTGCCGCCAGTCGGATGATTTCCGGGCGCGTGCCGACGATGATTAGAAGCTTCAGCTTCCCGTTATTCTTGAATTGTGCCATATCTATTAGTCTTTATTTTTCACCGGTTCAAAATACGTATCCGGCCGTTCAGGATCAAACAACTCGTTTGCCCACATCAGCGTAACCAGCGGCTCGGTGTCCGACAAATTTACGATATTATGTGTATATCCCGGCAACATGTGGACGGCTTTTATCTCTTCCCCGGAGACTTCGAAGTTCAACACCTCGTCCGTCCCAATCTTACGTTCTTGAATCAACGCACGGCCTGACACCACAATAAAGAACTCCCATTTGGTGTTATGCCAATGTTGTCCCTTTGTCACGCCCGGCAGCGAAACATTCACCGAGAACTGCCCGCAGTTCAAAGTCTTTACCAGCTCCGTGAACGTTCCCCGCGCATCTGAATTGGTCTTTAGCGGGAATGCCACTTTCGATGTCGGCAAATACGAAAGATAAGTCGAATACAGCTTCTTCGCAAACGATCCGGCCGGAATCTCCGGCACAATCAGTGTAGAAGGCTGCGCCGCAAAGCTCTTCAGTAGATCCACAATCTCCCCCAGCGTCGCCCGATGCGTTACCGGGACATAGCAATACCGCCCCGAAGCTGTAGGAATCACGTCCAACCCCTCAAACTCACACCTATGCTCCTCCCCCCGCAGGCAAGCAATCATCTCGTCCACCAGGTCATCGATGTACAGCAGCTCCAGCTCCACCGACGGATCATTCACCGTGTACGGCAAGTCATTGGCCACCGCATTGCAGAAGGTAGCAACGGCTGAATTGTAGTTGGGCCGGCACCATTTGCCGAACAAATTCGGGAAACGATACACCAGCACACGAGCGCCCGTTTCGGCGCCATATGAAAGGAACAAATCCTCCCCCGCCTTCTTCGAACGCCCATATTCCGAATTCCCGAATCGCCCAGAAAGTGAAGCCTGCTGCGAAGACGACAACATTACCGGGCAGGCATTCCCATGAGCACGCAGCGTATCCAGCAGCGTTGAGGCAAACCCGAAGTTCCCCTCCATAAACTCCGACGCATTCTGCGGCCGATTCACCCCTGCCAGGTTGAATACGAAGTCCGCCGACGCGCACCACGCATCCAACTCCTCCGGAGTGGAATCTAAATCATATTCATACACGTCCGAGACTGTCACATTGCCATAGCAACGTGCCTTACCATCCCGAATATTCTTCAATTGTGCGCAAAGGTTCTTTCCCACGAACCCTTTTGCGCCAGTTACCAATATCTTCATCTGTATATGTTTATTCTCTATTATTCGTACTGATTCACTCTCCTGTACTTCTCCCCCACCTCCAACAGCTGATTGAACAGGGCGACTCTGTCTTCTTTCATTGAGCCGGCGTTGAGGAGTTTCTTGTTGTGCTTCCACCAAGTGCGCATGTTGCGCTGCTCGGGAATGAACTTCGAGGGACGACGATGGTTGGTTTCCAGGAAGTCCATCAGTTCACGCCATTTCTGAAGCCACAACTCATCTTGCGTCATAAAACAATCATAAGCCTTTTAATGCATATTCATCCCTACAATCCCGCAGTGCGTGAGCGGAGAATTGGTTTGCAGACTATTGAAGAGATGATGTAGTATAGGAACTGCTGGGGCTGGGTGGTAAGGAACTCACTGATGAGCCATTGTTCCTTTTCATCCATTAAGGAGTCAAAGAAATATGGATGATAGCGTGTCACTGAGCCGAGGAAGAACATTATGTCGTAAATAACCGATATGGACGATATCTTTTCCTTCGGAGTGCATGAAACATATAGTCGATAATCGGAGCCATCCGTATAAGACCAGATCCGCTTTTGACGAATTCTGTCGGACATAATCACCCAATCTGCGAAATTGACATGATATCCCAGTAGAAGTTCATCTTCTTGAAAAAAGAACTCATTTCCCCGCCTAACAATAGTGTAGCCTTGCGCCGTGAGCTGCGCAGACATATTTGCATCACATCCCTTCAGCGGGCTCTCAAAAATAAAACGCTTCCCCTCCCTATAGCATTTGGGGTCCAATAGTCTAACAAATGACTCTGGTTCACCATACGTCTCACAATATGTCCGGTGAATCCCAACACAGGAAGCAAGAAGACTCTTTACATTGAACGGTGTTGATGATAATGGATTTACCCCATCTTTTAGAGATGTCATCAAAAGGTGTGCAACGGACAAATTTGGAGATCCTAGCATTGCCTTCACCTTTACCTCTGCAGTCTGAATCGTGGTCGTCGCATTCACCTTTGTTTCTATACCGTGCATGAATGTATCCGTGTAAGATGCACCTTCAACAATGCATAGGTAAATCTTGGACAAATTCAGGAACGAATAGTAATACAGAAGCGGTTGGGAGCGCATTGGCGCAGACTCTGCCGCTTTGTAGAAGTACTTCGCTTGTTCATGCAACGACAATAAAAACTCCTCAGTCTTTCGATTCTTGTTCTTCAAGAACTGTTTTATCACATAATCGAGCAAAGCCCATAAGTCTGAAACTCGATTTCTATCAAGTTTTAAATATTGCTTTGTTGCCCGCAATGATGTAAATAACGGGAATCCATATTTAGGTCTCTGCTCCACCATAGTCAACTACTTTTTAAGCACCAAGACCAATTCGCTGGAGATGGTGTTGGCGGTTTTGTTGCGTTTGGTCATGAGACCGTAGGATTTGATGTCGTCGATGAGTTTAAACTCGAGGTGCATGCCAAGGGACTGGAGGTAGGTGGTGAGGTAGTCCTGGGTGTTGAATGACAGGTTGCAGACTTTGTTGTTGCCAATGACCAGAATCATATAGCCTCCTGGCTTGAGGACGCGGTAGGATTCGTTGAGGGCGACCTTCATTTCGTTGAGGTAGGTTCCTACGATACATGCGCGCTCATGCTTTCCACTCGCATACAGTTTTTCAAGAACTGCGTCAGCTGCTTGGATTCCGGTCTTGATATGCTGCACTACGGATGCTCGATGGTAGTCCTCACGGCCTATATTATTATCATTCAAAGCGCGAATTGCTTCCGGTTGTTTTGTCCCTAACCAATACAGGTTCAAGCGTGAGGCACGGATGTATTTCTGAGCGCCGGCATAAGGCGGAGAGGTAAAAACAAGGTCAATGGAATTGTCTTGAATCAGTTCATCGCTATCAAGATGGCGAGTAAGCCTGCGGGCATCTTTGGAGACCACCTCTGCAGACACCCTTTTATCGAACTCCTTGAGTGTGTCAACTCGAGCTATATTGAGCATGCAGATGCTTTCAAACTTGTCATAGACATCCACATCCTGGAGCGTCTTCAGTCGGAACTGGGCAGATTCCCGCCTTTCACTCCCCTCCGCAAAACGATTAGGGTTCAACTTGACCGGGACAGAAATCGTTGGATCCGCAAAACTGACCTTCTTGATAAGATTTGAAAAACAAAGGAGAAAAAAGTCTTTCTGCCTCGCATCCCGAACTTTCCCGATGGACACTTCAAGCCGATGTAACTGGTTAATGGTACTGGGCGAGAACCACTCATCAATCATTTCATCTTTAGAATAAACAGTCCGGTCCCTGTGTGCACGGGAAAGAATGGATGAAAGCGTACTTAATAGCTTCGCCTTGTCAATATGTGTAGTCTTAACCTTGGAAATAAGAATCGCCAACGGATTTGCATCTGCACCAAAGGCATTTCGCCCACTTGCAACCGCCTCGAGCAATACTGTCCCCGTCCCGCAGAAAGGGTCCAAGACCACGCCCTCATAAGGGCAAAACATATCGGTGGTAGAAAGGAAGTAATAAGGGATATTAGACAAAAGCTTGGCCGGATACGAATGAATAAGGTGCGTATACCGCTCCTTGCTGTTCATATCAGGAACAAGCGCACGAAAATTAACAGAGACAGGCTCACCCGTCTCTTTATACTGTCTCTTATAGCCCTCAAATACCTCTTCCGCAGTCATTTCTCAAACAAAACGCTCAAAGTGCAGTAATAGGTCACAAGCTCACTTCTTCAACTCAGCCAAGGCCTTTTCAATCACCTCCAACGCAACCGTTCCACCCCACATCCGATACACATACTCCGGCGTAATGCCGGCACGATCCATTGAACAGGAACGGCCTTCGTTCTCGATGAACCTCCTGAGACGAGATGTCACATCCTCTTCCTTAGTTCCAACCGAAGTTTTGCCAGCTTTATAATCCAGGATGTCTTCCTCCCCAAGAGGCTCATATGGGCCATCCTTGCACTCCAAAATCACAGTACCGGATTCTAGAGCCCTAACGTAAGCGTCCGATTAAAGACGTCTTGACCGTTTGTTTTTTAGTTGGAGGCAATTTGTCCAAGTTGGACCAAGTTGTGCCAAGTTGGTTCTAGTTGGCTTGTTTCGCCCACTTGTCGGGTAGGAGATCCCGGAGGGCTGCCCGGTTATTCTCGTTGCCGGGGATCCGGAGCAGGACATCCTCCATCCATTCACGAGGGTCAACGTCCAGGGCCTTGCAACTGTCCACCAGGGAGTAGACGATGGCAGATCGTGTCGCGGCATCGTGATTTCCACAGAACAGGAAGTTCTTCCGGCCCAGGGCCAGCGGCCTGATCGCATTCTCCACAAGGTTATTGTCAATGCAGAAGCGACCGTCATTCACATAGCGGCTCAGCCTCGGCAGCAGGGGCAAAGTATAGCTGATGGCCTTCCCGATGCGGCTGTTCTGTGATGTCCTGGTCACAGTCTCGTACATCCACTTCTCGAACTGGAGGATCACCGGGTAGGATTCCTTCTGGCGCTTCTCTTTTAGTGCATCTCCAGAGATACCGGCCTCCTTGGCCTCGTTCTCTATGTGATAGAGTTTGTTGATGTATGCCAACGCCTCGCTCGCTGTCCGTTTATCCTCATCCAGTGCATCAGACCACTTCCGGCGGGCATGTGCCCAGCAGCCAATCACCTGGATATGAGGATCGTTCTCGAACTGGTCGTAGGCGCCATAGCCATCCGTCTGGATCGTTCCGCGATAGCCGCGAAGAAGCTTACGGGCAGTCTCATGGGAACGGGAGCCCATGTCGTAGTGGAATGCCACCAGTTTCTCCGTCACGGCACGCGTACACCACATGTATCCCTTTACCGCACGGTGCTTCTCATTGTCTATTACGGGCAACGTACTCTCATCCACTTGTATGTAGTCTCTCGACAACACTTCTCGCACAAGGATGTCGTATAACAGTTTCAGCTTTTCGCAGGTGGCCGCGTACCAGTCGTTCATCGTCGAGTCGCTTATCTTGACTCCCAGTTCCTTGTACTTCTGGATTACCCGGTAGAACGGCATGTGGTAAAAGAACTTCTGCAGAATGATATCTGTAAGCAGGCTCTCAGATGCCATACACTTGGGCAGCGGCATTACCGGGAGTGGAGCCAGCTCGAAGGCGTTCCGCTCTGGGGCCTTTATCTGGAGGTTTGATTTCAGGACCAGTTTGTGGCGGATGATGCGACGGACGTATATCTGTGCGGGGACTATGACCAACGTATCCGTAACCTCGGGCTCCAGTTCCGTATATTCATCGCGGTTCTCAACTTCGGGATAGATGTGCTCCTCGCGGATTTCCAGGCCGGCCGTGTCTATCGCCCTGCGAGGCTTCCGATCAAAAGCCCTGACTTGTATGAGTCTGGTTTCTTCCTCTTCGTTCTTCTTCACCTCCGCGTCCAGCGCCGCGCGCTCTTCGTCGGTGAGTGGGTCGTCGAACAGGCCGGGCTCGCCGAGGACTGCGGGGTCGAGCGGAAGGTTCTTCTCGCTCATCTTTCCGAACATCTTCTTGCGCAGCCAGTACAGCTGGTCCTCAAGGCTGGCGACCTTGTTGCGGAGCCGCTCGATTTCGGCCGCCTGCGCTGCGATTATTTCCTGTTCGGATGCCATCTTTTTCGCTCACTTTCAACAATTTAAAGTTACGAAAAAAACGGCCATATATGCAAGCCCAAGGGCGTTTTTCTTTTGATTTTTCTTCAGTTTTTCCAAAGGTTTCTCAACCCTTCCAGGCGGGCCTGGCGGCTGTCCGGATCCGCCATGATTCCCTCCACCATCTTGAGAAGATCCTCCCATCTTATGCTGCTCGAGACGACGTCTTTCGACCCGGGTATCGGCATCCCGAACGTTCCGCGGTCCAGCATCTTCGCGTAGATGACCATACCTCCCGTCTCGTAGTGAAGCAGCTTGATACGGTTGCGCCGCTTGTTCACGAACACGTACACGTCACCGTTCACCGGGTCGCCGCCGATCTTGTTCCGGACCAGGCCGCTCAGCGTATGGAAGCTCTTCCTCATGTCAGTCGGCTCGCTGTAGAGCCAGTAGCGCAACCCGCGGTCCAGGTTAAACATGGGTGGACGACGCTATGATGATATCCTTCAACTCGCGGCCCGTCAGGTTGCCGCTGATCCGCATCATCGTGCCTGTGGGAGTACGGAGCTCGATGGTCACTGCCACCGCACTCTGTTCCGCATTCTTTTGCTTCCCGCTTCGTGACCTTGCCGGCTTGATCGGGTCAGGAAGGAACGTTCCTCCGGATACCAGCTGCAGGAACTCTCCGGCGTTTTCCCCTTCCTGCTTCGGAGCGTATTTGCGTTTGGCGTCGTAAAAGTTCCAGGCATTTATCCCCAGCTCGGCAAGACGCTGTTTGTAACTGACTTTGTTCTCTTCGCAATAGGCCACCACTTCGGCGACTTCTTCCTTTGTCATCATGGCTTTCCCTTTTTGATGCAAAGGTAGCGACTGCCTGGCAGTCCTAATAGACGTGGTTTATCGGATGCTTACCGTTGAGCATTCTCTGGGACTTATCCTCCGGACCATTCCGAAGATCCATATTCTTCCGAAGCCGCGGCGACTCCTTGGCTTGCGCAGTCAGCTTATCGAAAATGATGTTATTGATTATCATAATGCTTTCTCTTCTCTTTATTCTTCTTTCCCCATTGTGGCCAGAACAAATATGTGCAAAACTGCCAAATACTTTTCAAAAACGCTTTCATTTTATTTACCATTTACAACGGCTTTCGCACTCTCTCTTAATCTTAGGAACCATACTCGCAAAGCATCTTTGGGGAGATCCTCATATGCCGAAGGGTGTCACAAGTGTACTTCCACAACGAGATAGCCTTAAAGACCAAATAAGGGTACTTCTCGTAATAGCTCTTATCCCTGTTATGCCCGAAGTTTCCGGTCTCAAGAACAATAGCCATTACCTTTCTGGCCTTCCTATTCCATCTCAATGAAGAATCATACAACGGCATTGCCTCTACGGTCATTCCAAGCCATTCAACAGCCAATGTCGCAAATGTTTTCCATTCACTCATTAACTCCATCGTTTCCAGCCGGCATTCCAGCAACCACTTATCGATAGTATCACGATACGTCCACATCAACCTGCACCAGTCACAAATCTGTCTCAGGCAAATACCGCCTTTGAAGAAATGCTGAAGAATATGGGAGAAGACATATATCACATCATCGTCAGGCGCTGGTAGGAACACATCAGTCTCTCCATTCCGCCAGGCTCTCACTCGCCCTTCTTTAAAGGTCTTCTCTTGAATGGAATCTATCTCCTTATCTATCCGTCTTCCAAGTCCACTTCTAAGAGTACCATGCAATTCTACCACCCAAGGGTCAATAGACATCCCCAAATGCAGGTTCTCAGTGTTTTCCTCATCAATGGACTGTGCCATCGGAGATAAAAAAGCATATGCTTTCTTATAATTATACTCATCCAGGAACAAGTCCACATCTCCACAAGAACGCCACAAAGGTTTCTCATAGCATTGAGCAATTCCCTGGCCTTTGACAAGGAGTGTGTAAATCCCTGCTTCCCGCATCTTGTCCACGATGACACCGATGAAATAATTCATTGCGGTATTTTGCTGCTCTAACTGCAAGGACTGTCCAATAAACTGAAGTACATCCGCTTTGGCGACTTTCGTATCACGAACTTGTTCGATACCCGCAGCAACAAGACCTACAACAGACTGTTCTTCCGCAAGTGAAAGCACTTGTGAGAAACCTATCTTCCCAAATGGTAATAGATGGATATCCCGTTCCCAGAGACCAGCCTTTAGCAAAGCAAAAAAAGCCTGTATATCGTTATCTATCTGCATTATCTTAGTATATCCACCTCTGATAAAGGTTCGTACGCTTCGTCCGTGCACTCTATTAAAATGCCAATGAATAGGCAATGGACTCCTCGGCCCAAATATGAATTTGAACTCTATTCGTACTTTCTAAGTGCTACCTCAAACGCCTCAGCGTAATTCAACTGAAACTGACTCCCTCTATAGACAGCCAAACCCGTGATATATGTCTCACTCCTCGGATGCGGATAAGGCCTCATCACACCGCGGTACAAAGAAAGTGCCTTAATCTTGGCCTGTACTCCATCTGGTCCCACCTCAACATAACAGTTAGGTGTAAACAGCTTCATAGCACTGTTAATCGCCCACTCAGTACATGAAGGCACTTCCATATACCAAAACTCCTTAATACGCTTAACTTCTGGCCTGCGTTGGAACAACCTAATCGCCTCTTGACAAGCCATCGAGGTCTGTAAATGGTCATTGTTCGTATCCGCAGGATGATGGGTAATCACAATATCAGGTTCACTCTCCAGGATGGCCTCCTCTATATGTTGGACCAATTGAAGATGCGGCACAGTATTCATTTCAATATTCGGGAAGTTACCCTCATATTCCTTGTTCACACCCAGGAAATCCAGAGCGGCATGGGTATCATTCTCCAACACCTTATCATCTGGCCGAAATGCCCGGGCTTTAGCTTCAGCAGACATAATGCAAACGTCTACCACGTCACCTTTTTGGGCCCATTTATAAATGGAAGCACCACATCCCAAAACCTCATCATCAGGATGAGCAACAACAATTAAGTAATTCATATTCGTTATTGATTCATTGTTTTATTCGCCTCATCGCAGAGCTCTTTCAATATCCAGGTAGCTTCTTTCCCCACAAGCGCATAGCAAATGCAGATGACCGTATAGATAATCATCTTCAAATCATACCACAACCCCGCCTTCTGCACATACGTATACTCCAGTTCCCGACGTGTAGGATATACCTTCTCCATATATTCCTTCTCATCGGTAATCTGGTCACCATAGATGTAGTCAAACAGCGCAGCCGGACCACTCAACCCAACAGGCACCTTTGCCGCCTCATTCCATTTCCCATAGCGGAACAAATCAAACTGATCCTCAGCCACTGGTCGGGGACCGATGATGGACATGGTTCCGTTCAAGATGTTAATCAGCTGCGGAAGCTCATCGATTTTGGCTTTGCGGATGAAATGCCCATACGGGAATATCCTGTCTTCATCAGGGCGCAAAGAAGCTTCAGCGCCATTTTGGGCAGCTTTCAACACCCGCATGGAGCGGAACTTGTACATCTTGAAAGGCTTGTTCCCCTTTCCTATACGGTTAGCCTTATAGAATACCGGTCCCGGGTCACTAATCAATATCCCGATTGCAGCCAACAGGAATACCGGTGACAAAACTATAAGCGCTAACAGCGCACAGATAAAATCAAAACATCGTTTAATGAACTGATACATCCTTTAAAAATGATAGGCAGCATTTTTGCTGTCAACTTCATCGTATTTTAAAATTCTCTAAAACGTCCATTGGCTCCCAATTGAGAGCCTTTTTTGCCTTCTCGTTAGAGTAAGTATTGGATTTAGTCAACTGTTCCAGCCGGTGGCTATCTATTGGCAATACACCTATCAGGTCTCCCACTTTAGCCATACACCATGCCATCCAGTATGGTATTGATAGTGAGTTGTGTGTTTTGCCAAGTTGTTTACTTATGCAGCCACTTAATTCTTTGTACGAAGGATGATGGTTGTCGCACACATTATAGATACCGCCCACATCTTTAATTTTAAGGACCAAGTGTGCTATATCTTGAATCATCATCAAGCTCTTTCGTGTATCCCCTCCTGCAATATTAACATAGTAACCTTTCTTAATACCTGTTATCATCGCCTGAAGATTTCCTGGCGGATTGGGGCCAACCATCAATGACGGGCGCAGGATGCCAAGAATGACACCTTTATCTTCAGCCCATTTTATCAAGTATTCTTCTGCTTGTAATTTACTGATAGCATAATGGGTTGTCGGATTCTTAGGACTTGTCTCATCTATTCCCTCTCCAACAGCTATCCCATATACATCCAGCGTACTGATAAAAATGAACGATTTGGGTAAACCAGCCTTTTCAAGTGCCGTACAAAGATTAACCGTACCGACATAATTCACATCATAAAACTCTTTGATTTCTGCATCTGTTTTAGGGTACACATGTGCTTTCCCCGCCGCATGTAGTACCACATCATAATGCTCTGGCAAATCAGGGACACCGGCTACCAGATTAGCCTTAATCATATCACGATTAGTAATACCAATCGTCGTGACATTAAACGTCTTTTCTAATATAGGTTTCACATTTGTTCCAAGAAACCCAGTACCGCCCGTAAAAAGAAGCTTTTCCATTACTATTTTCCAAATTTAGCTTTCCTAACATCAGGATCAAGATACTTAATCACACCAGCCACGCATCCTGCAATCATTGGTAGCGGATTATTCCAACTACCATCTTGATAACTCACATTTTTACCAAAAAAACGAAACCAGCTAGGCTTAAACGAAAAACGTTTATTAGATTGCAAAAACCACATAACATCAAGCCCAAACCAACGGACCTGTTGTCCTGTCACATATTCAAACCTTGGTAATTCTTCACCAAACAAATCTGCAACGTAGATTCTTCCGAAATCTATCCCCGCGGCAAAGGCAGCTTGAAGACTAGAAGGCACCCGAGGGTTAATCTCAATGATCTTTTTCTTACCAGTGTGGATATCTTCAAGGACATCAAAGTCGGCAAAACCATGCCAATCGAGCCTTTCCAAGAGTATTCTACATTCTTGCAAAATCTCTTGGGACTCTATCGTTTCGCAATAACAGCTAGTTCCACCCTTAATAGGGAAAAACCGCCTAATTTTTACAACAGTCGTTCCCAGAATAGTATTATCTTTACCCCTATACATCATTACATTATAATAATGATCGGGTTGTTCCACATATTGCTGCAAAGAACAAGAACCAAAGGTATTCTGCAGAGTAAGTATTCTACTTTTAAGTTCACTGAAAGAATTAACTCTCTCGATTCCTCGTGCACCTGCCGAAAAATCCGGTTTTATAAGTGCCGGATAAGGAAAATTGTTTAATTCATCATTTCTTTCATATTCTTTAATAGAATACGGTGGCAATTTATAAGTCAGAGGATGGCTAATATGATATTCCTCACATATAGCCATCAATCGTTGTTTATTTCTCGCAACATCGAATTTTTCTTTCGTTTCGACGGCACAAACTAGCCCATATTTATTCTCTAGATCAATTTTATGACAAGCTAAATACTCTGCACTATCATCGATCATTGGGATAATCAAGTCTACGCCCTTTGTATCAAGATAGTTTGTTAAGAATGATTCAAATGTGGCAGTCTCTTTTTTTATATCTGGAGATATATAACGTTCGTCAAGATACCGTGACATATAGCCACTTGAACATTTTTGGGTGCAAAAGCATACAACAAACCAACCTTGTTTTTGAAAAGAACGCCCAAGGCAGATGCTCTGTACATATTCTGCATTCAGTAATAAGACTCTTTTCTTTTTCATTATTCACTATAGATTTGGTACAGGAAATGGCGGATTGTCGTAACCTTCTCCTTTTATGTAATACTCCAGATTGCTTATGCAATTGTGTTTTTGATAGTATTGCTCAAAAAAAACTCTTGCATTCTTCCCTTTCTCTTTAAATAGTTCCGGACTCTTCATTATAACATTCTTGATATAACTAGCTAAAGCACCCACATCTCCTGCTGCTGTTGCATAGCCACAGTCAGTTGTATTTATGAGATCAAAACAGCATCCGTCAATCATTGCGATAACAGGTTTACCTGCTGCCATATAAGATTGTAATCGAGCTGGAACAGTCGCTTTTAGGTGAGGAAGGTCTGTTTTTTTCAATGTAAGAAGCATGGCATCAGCTTGTGCGTATAATGATGGGATTTGATCAAATGGTCGTTTCCCTGTCATTACAACATTTGTATATCCTCCTTTCTCAAAGCGCTCTCTTAAATAGGATTCTTTAGCCCCACCGCCAACAAACACGAAGTAAAGCCCCGAAACATCTCGCAAACTGTCAACTAACTCAACGACTGAATCCGGACCAATCCCATCGTTCAAGTTACCAGCCATCATAATGATAAAACCCTCAGGAAGCTTTACGCTATCAGCTTGGGAAAGAGCAGTAATATCATCACACCAATTGGGGAAATAAAGGATTTTGTTTGAATAATCATGATTTCGGTTTACAAGCTCAATCATTCCTTTAGAACTAACCATAATCAAACGAGAACACCTATACACCCACTCCGTTAAGTCCATCAAGGGTTTTTCAATACTCCTTGACCTTTTTCTACCTATTGTGGATATGACAGAATCCGGCCATATATCCAATACCCAAGTATACACAGGGATATTCTTTATTTTACCCAAAAGAATAGCTGGTACTGCTTGTGTAATTGGCGATAATTGTACCACAATTATTGCATCATATTTCTTTTTAAACAAAAAGGAAAAGAAAACCCACAAACAAGCAGATATCATATACGTACAGTAATTAAGCGACAGACCGAGTGCTGATGCTTTTTTACCACGAGGGGTTTGAAACGCTCTATATATATTAACATTATTAACTATTTCTTTTCGTTTTCTAAAAAGGCTGTAACCCTTATAATACTTACCCTCTGGGAAATTGGGTATACCAACAAGAGCATCAACATGATGGCCCCGTTTTGCCAGTTCAAAAGCAATGTCGTTGCTTTTGAAGTTCTCCGGGTGAAAGTATTGGGTGATTATAAGTACTCTCATCTAATCAATACGTTAGCAAACTATTATACAACGTTAAATACTGCTCGAAGCATCTATCTTTATCAAACAGGGCTTCTGCTCTTTGGCGACAAGCTGTCCTATACTTCGCGACATCTGAATTACAGATGGTTTTAACAGCTTCAGCCATTGCATTAATATCCCCTTGTTCAACCACATAGCCTGTGTCTTCTGAAACTGATTCGGGCGCACCTCCTGTGCGGTAAGTAACAATTGGCGTCCCACATGCCAAGGCTTCCAAATTTACAGTAGGGAATGTATCTGCATACGTAGTGTTAATCAAGACTCTTGCAGCCGAGTAATGATCAACTAATACTTGTACATTTTGCGTCCGGCGGATACCAGTTATTCCTTGTGGCAATTCGCTAATTTGCTTTTCCGAAAGTCCAACTACTGTTATCTTATACTCTTCGGGCAGTAATATGCGTAACGTATAGATGTCATCAAGACCTTTTTCTTTATTCCAGACACTTGACACGGCAAGGATATTAATTCCAGCCCCATTATTCTCCTCTTTTGATGGTTTAAACACCTTTAAATCAACACCGTTTTTGATTACCTCAATCCGTTTATCCTTCAGGAAAGACTGTCGGACAAAATCTGCCATCCAGTCTGAACAAGGCACGATGGTCAGATTCTTACTACTGCCAAACAGCTGTTTCTTTAATTCGTAATTCCTTTTAGATTTATCTAGGATAGTTTTAGGGTATTCGTTTCTGAGAGGACATTCAAAACAACCTGTTTTCCACTTCTCACATCCCTTCGTCACAAAGTGAAAACAATGCCCGGTAAACGCCCAACAGTCATGGAAAGTCCACACCACTTTGATGTCAGTCTGATTGAGGTATTCGAACAACAACCGATAGTTCAGATAATGGTCGTGGATATTATGCATTTGTATGATGTCGGGGTTGATTTGCTTAATTTGCCTTATCAGCTCTTTTGTAGGCGTTCTTGAGCACAATCCTTCATTATCCCGAATTCTTTGCTCGGCAAAGTGAAAGTAGCGGTTATACTTTCCGCCCACTCTGATAAGCTTAGACTGGGAGTTATTACAACTACCGCCATAGGCAATATAGCTTTCCCACCCTTCTTTGAGGGCTACAGCACCTATAGTTTCTGCTATCTTTCCTGTACTGCCCCAATTGGCGGATATGTTTATTTGAAGTAGTCTTGGCATAATACGAAAGAACTAGTCTCTATACTCAGCTATCAAGATATTCCGCTCCTTGCCTTCCAATGTAACGCTTGAGCCAACTCTTGCAATTCTTACGCATCCAGCTTGGCGATCAATCGCAAAGATGTTGAAGGCATCTTGCGTAACGCCTCTGTCCCCTCTGGGAAGATCACATCCGCCCGAGAAAGAAAGGCCTCCCCCCCTGGCATAATATGGATTTCCACACACAATATTCATCATAAGTTGCTTATTATTTGCACGATGCAAATATCCCACATTATCTTTGTGCCGATGGCCACTCAAATAGCAGATGAACTCAACATCCTTAGCAACGCCTCCAAAGTCGGCTTTTATCACAACAGTTTCGCCATTGTTGCCAGCTCGATTATTCTCCTTATAAGAAGTGGACAATGCCGTCCTGTCAATAAAAGCATCCACAATAGTCTCTATAGGTCTGATATGGCATTGACATAAAGCCCATCCACGGCATATCCGTAAACATCCTCATCCGAACCGTCTACATTTATTGTCTGGTTCCACGCACTCCAAGAATCCGGTGTGTCAATCATATCCTCTGGCGAATGAACCACTATCATAATACCATATCCCTCTGGGGTGGATAGTAACGTGTCGCAGAACCAACTCACTTGCGCTTGTCCCAATCTGCCGCCGAGACCAGCCCCCCAATAGCATCCACTATCATATTGGTTAAGAACGATTATCCTGATCTTCCTTGACGGAAAGTCAACATAGTAATAGCAGTTATTCGCAGGAGCCATTGCAGTACTTCTATAGCGCCCCAGCCCGACGTAGGGCAAAATGAATCTATTAAACAAATCAGAAGAAGCTACAATACCTTGTTTGCCATCTTTAACGGTATATGCCTCATGATTACCAATGCAGGTGAGGAATGGAGTGCCCGGATACTTTTTGAGAACGTCGGCTTGATACGAAGCACCATCTTCAGAGTGGCACAAAACACTATCACCGGTTCCGAGTATTGCATCTACTCCTATCACCTGGGCATACTCCACGCAGTTCTCAAAACGTTTTGAGTCTCCATGAACATCACTGATATGAGCAAACATTGGCATCGAACTCAAACCTTGGTTTATATACCGTTCGTCACCCTCCCAACCTAATCGGTAACAAGCAGCTTTTACATATTGTTCGTTGGCATAATTCCGTTCCACAACACTGAGGTCTATTCTGTTGTACATAACAACAATAGCCCTAGCTTCAGCGAGCTTTGCAATAGCATCGGCAGTTAGCTCAGATCCATCGGATTTGCAGAATTGAAGCCTGTAGCACATGTGATCCGAAGGAATGGAAAAGTCTTCCATGTTGTTCTTCCATCCGTTGTCCATGCCAAGAGCAGACGTAATACCCGAAACGGCTTTTGCTTGGTATCCGTCGGGCAGTAGGGCTTTCATGGTAACTCCTTGATGAGGAAGCATTGTAATGTGGGGTACTGATACGACAGTTTTAGAATCCGAGAGGACATCCCCATTGCCGCCACCATTAACGAATGATCCTAAAGGCACTGTTTCATAATTTCTATCACTTGCCGTTTCTTCTGGTAACACGGTATATGACTCAGTCTGGCATGCAGTATTCACCACTGCTAATGCCACAAAAAGAGTCAATACAAGGCCATCCTTACGTACGCCTTGACCTCGGCTGTTGAGAATTCTATTATCGCTCATAGTGCCTAATACACTACAACTTGAATAGATTTACTCCCTTCAAGTACTGCTCTTGCACATCTGCCATTTTTACATTCTCGTTCTTGGAAACCTTGCTGAAACGGGAACCGTTCGAGAGCACAGAAGCCACAAAGTCCTTAATCTCATATCGCAAGCCTTCTCCCACGAATGGATAGAAATACTTCTTATTCTGGTTCTGGTCTTCGTACCTCACCTCGAAATAATCAGTCTTCCACCAAGGCGCGGGCACATACACATAACCTTTTGTTCCGGCAATGGTCATTGAGCCTTCTGTCTTAACGCCAAGTCCTACCTGGAATGAGGCGACAGCATGGTCAAAACGGAAGACCGCCTTGGTGAACATATCAACATCATTCTTCATTTTACTGTAGAAGTTGATGTTTCGGTATTCCAATCCCAGGAACTTAAAGATAGGCAACAGCGGGAAGCAAGCATTTTCGCTCATACTACCACCAAAACGTTTGCTATCCAGTTTTTCAGAGCTCTCGTCGGTCAGTGTTGTTACTGAGGCATTAACCTCAACTATATCACCGATCACCCTAGATTTCAACAAAGAGAAAAGGTGCCCGAACGCAGGGGTATATGCAGTCTTTAGTGCCACCATGAGAACCAGGTTGTTCTTTTCTGCAATCTCGTACAACTCCTCTGCTTGCTCTTTCTTGAAGACAAAGGGAGTCTCACACAAGACATGCTTGCCATGCTCCAAGGCAGATTTAGCATATTCGTAGTGAGTATAGTGAGGGGATGCTATATATACCGCATTACAGTTCTCATACAACTCTTCCAAACCGGAGGCACATACGGAGATTTCATGAGTCTCACAGAACGCCTTACACTCTTCGGTATGGGGATTATATGCTGCGGTAATGTTTGCACTATTGACATTCTTTGATTCCGGTACGAACCTGCTTGCAATACTGCCAGTACCTATGATGCCTATTTGGACAACAGGCCTTTCTGAACGAAGCTGAGTAGAAGAGATTCCTTGAGTCCGAGGAAGATAAACGACTTCACAGAACTCCTTTAAATAATCAAAATATCCCTCCCAGTCAGAACCAATAGCAAAGATATCAACACCATATTTTTGAATGTCATCAATCTTTTGTCCTTTGTATTCCTCTATCACTATTTGGTCAGCGAGCCCAGTAGCTTTCACAGCTTCTATTCGCTCCATCACATTATTGCATGTGTTCATTTTGCCTCTTTCGAGGTCAAAATTATCTGTAGTGACACCCACAATGAGATAGTCGCCCAGATCCTTTGCTCTCTTCAGGAGGTTGTAATGCCCACGATGGAACAGGTCGTATGTGCCATAAGTAATAACCTTCTTCATCTTTCATTCCTCCGATAATACAATATTAGAGTGAATACTGTTCTTTTAATTGAGAAGAGGAAATACCTTCAGTCCGAGGCATTACAACCACTTCTTTGCCATTTTCCCGACACCATGCCATGGCTCGTTGGAAACCTTCATGATTTTGATCCGGTCCAACAGCTAGAATGTCAAAATCATAATTCTTTATGTCTTCATCAACATTTTTATAGATAACTATCTTGTCAATATATCTTATTGCCTCCAGCATAAATACTTTTTCTTCCATCGAATACACTATTTTAGCCGAGGGTTTATATTTCAAGATATACTGAGTATCCTGAACAGCCACTATGACCTCTCCGTCAGGAGACACATAGTCAGACAATCTCCTAAACAATGCTACATGTCCCAAATGTAGCATATCAAATACTCCAAATGTAAGAATACGCTTCATTTTTATCTCTTAGTATTTGCTATAAATCTTTTATATGAATCTCTTTATAAATCTTCCGAGTGCAGTCAGCTCTCCACTACGTTTCTTTGTAGCATGAATAATTAGGAATGAAAAGAAAAACCTAGTATGACACACTATTTTGTAGCGCCACAGAGATGGCTTCAATTGCTTTCTAAACACGTATGAGTAATAATCTGTGGAAAGATAAGAATCTAGACCGTAGATATAATACCCGTTTTTTTCGTGCATCTTGACAGATGATGTAGCTCTTACTGCAGTGTCTTCCCAAATATAATCGCATTCATTATCTCTGGCCCACTCACTCCCATAATCCATGAGTTTGGAACCTACGCCCATTCCTTGAGCTTCGGGAGCCACGGCCAACCACATCCCTTCTGCACATCTTCTTCCTTTTGATTCATGAATCCGCATAGTTTTGGTCCCTAATAACTGTTTCTTCACGAATGCCACTAAAACCTCATAATCATTCTCGTTAATACGATCCGCAAAAGTCGTAAACGGAGTGTGAAGCAAATTGAATTCGACGTTAGATTCGCTTTTACGTTTTGCATATGAGCGTTGAATCAGGTCATATACTGATTGCAATGAAAAATCAGTCGCATCGATGGCACATACTGTAACAACATCCATATTCATCTGACCAAGAATCTATTTCGTCTTCTTAGGAGTCATATAATCACCGTAGAAAGTAGTAAGATACACATCATACTTTTGGGGAATATTAATTTCAATATCCTCAAACTGATGCCTTTCTATTACTTTTAATACATCACTTGGATATGGCGGATGGTTCGGTGATATATAGTTATAGCACTGAGCAAATCGTGTCTTTCGTTTATTACCCCATTGAGAGACTTTCTGGAACAATTTAAAAATCTTTTCTTCTTTTAAAAGACCACCTATACTGCCGAACACAGTAGCATAGAGTTTTTTTCCAATGGAATGCTTTGGATAATCCTTGTGAGAATAATGATGCCACATCCCGTGAAGCATCATTAATACACCAAGCTTCACCTTCCTCATTAAGGGATTGTCAGGGGTATTATCGAGGGTGAAAACATCCAGTATCGGTTTTGTACTCAAATCTGACTCAGCAGCAAAACAAAGAGATTCTATCCAAACTTTTCGAACTTTCCGCAGACCGTATTTGCTGAAATCAACCTTCATCAACTTGAAATAAACATCGCGTTCCACGACGACGTCCAGATCATCGTCCCAAGGGATGAAGCCATTGTGTCTGATTGCTCCAAGCAGAGTTCCGCTATCTGCACAATACTCAATACCGTTCTCTATACACAATCTATCAAATACCTCCATCAGTTTCAATAGATTCTGCTGACATTCGAGGAGGCCATATTTATTCTCTAAATCCATCTATAGTGGTATAATGAGTTTATATAAACTTCTTGTCTCTTAAATCAAGAAATGCATCTATCAACTTATCATAGTCATTTTCCTGCAAGTATCCAATATGCCCCACACGGAACACGGTATCTTTCATATCTCCACCATTTGGGCAAATCCACATCCCATATTCGTCCTTAATCTTCAAGAAGAGCTGGTGAGCAGACTGTGTTGTCGGATGCAGTGGAGTGACGGCATTACTCAAGCTTTCGCTGATAATCTCAAATGGCAGATTGTATTCCTTCAACTTGTCACGGAAATACTCTGCGAGATGTGCCGTTCTTGCAATCTCGGCAGCATCACCTCCCGCGGCATCAATCTCCTTAAGGCGCATATTAATCTGACGGAGTACCCCCACAGCAGGAGTCCAGGGGGTCTGGCCTCTGTCTTGATTCCTCAGTGCCAACTTCAAGTCGAGATACTGACAGCAGCATTTAGCTTTTTCAATCCTTTCTAGAGCAGAGGGTGCCAGTATCATCACAGCTATCCCAGGAGGACAAGCAAGGGCTTTTTGGCTGCCAGTAATCATCACACCAGCATCCAGATCTGTCATGTCAAAGGGATCCGCCAAGAATGTGCTGATGGTATCTACTATCATAAAGCAGTCGTTTCGCTTACAGAACTCAGAAATCAGCTTAGCATTAAAGTGGACACCCGTAGAGGTCTCATGTTTCTGGTAGACAAATGTTGTATATCCCTTACCTTCAAAAGGCGCAAGATGCTCCTGCTTCAAAGCCTTTCCATATTCAAGTTTAATCTCCGAGAAAGGAATCTCATGAAGAGTCAGCAACTCCACAAAACGTTCACCAAAACTACCACCATTGATAACAAGAGCCTTGTCATCCTTGGTCAGAGTATTCATAATAGCAGCTTCCATGCCGCCGGAACCGGAACAGGTCAAAAATACAACTCGACTGTCCTCTGTGGCATGCGCAAACTTTTTTACCAACCTCTCATTATCGAGCATAAGCTCCGAAAACTCAGATGTCCTGAAATACGGAACTTGCTCTGCACCTATGGCCAATACACCTTCACTTGATTGTACTGGACCTACTGTAAAATTAACCATCGGAATATTTGTTTTTTAATGAATTCATGAATGTCGTCGTATCTCTTCGAATCTCTAACTGTCTTTCTCGAAGAGGCCGCAACAGATAGTCGATTCTCTGACTATCTATCTGGTCATTAATATTATAAAATCCATCTGGGTCTTTGGTCAAGTCATACACCTCAGCCAGCTCTCCATCATCGAAATCCTCATACACTCCGACCTTATAGGCAATCAAATACTTTTCGTCTCTGACACTAAACCAGATTTTCCTTTTTAGCATATCCGGACAACCCGGTCCCATATACTCACTGATAACGTATGGTCTTGGCTCAGTCTCTCTCAGCATTGAGCGACCTTTGAATTCTTTACACGGTTCAAGACCTAGCACATCCATCAAAGTAGGCAGAACATCTTTCGAATACTGGTAAGTAGTAATCTCAATACCTTTTCCTCCAGGATAACGTATCAGCATAGGAATATGATAGCACTCATCATCAAAGCAGTTTACCCGTCGATTATGGATAGGATGGAATGTATAAGATGAACCATGATCCGCTACGACCAGAATCGTTGTCGTGTCCCACAAGCCCATTCGTTTCAATTCTTCGCAGCATTTCTGTAGCTGGTAGTCAGAATAACGAAGGGATAAGAGGTAAAGGAGATTACCTTTGAAATCCGTCCCAAGTTCGTCAACATACTGCTTCAGCATCGTCATTTCCTCATCAATCACTTCCTTATCTTGGGTATCGTAAGAGAAAAAGGCTATATTATTGTGCGGCTCTTCCACATCAAAGAAAATGTAGAAGGGCTTATCGCTCTTACGTTCTTTGAGTAATTGCAGACCGGACTGATAGATTGTGTGTGCTGTATGCTGGTTCTGCCACCCCTGTCTCTTCCATCGTTTCCGCATCAAGCGTATTGTAGTTAGACATCCCAAATAGTTCTGAATAAAAAGAAGATTATCTGAATTATGTGTTTTTATATACCTTCTAAATCCAAAGAGTAGACGTTTAAAAGACGGCATATTATTCCACACATTAGCCAGAAAATTATTCCTTGCTATCTTATCCAGAAACTTCCCATATTTCTTTTCTATATAATTGTCTAAAAACTCATTGTCAATATATGTTTCAATTCCCGAGTTATCTAAATTCACAAGCACATGATTCTGTCCCTGGGCTATGAAATCATCGATATACGCAATGGAATCTTGGTTGAATTTTGTCTCTTCTGCTACTAAAATATCTAAAGCCGCTTTTGCATCGTATGTCTTAAGTATCTCCTTGTGATGCATCATTGCTTCAGGCTTTGCCAAGGCATCTTGAAGATAGCGTTTCCATGACTCAAACATTACTGCAACACGGGCCTTCAATAGGATGTGTTCATCATCATCTAATGGACGTTCTTTGATTATGTCGTGGTAATAGGCATAGATTCCTCCCCACTCACTCCCGTATATAAACCCGTTGGAATAGATAGCATGGTCAATGTATTGGGCCACATCATCCCCAATGATATAGAATGGATAATTAAAGTCGTATGTCTCATAGCCCGCATCATGGAAAACTTTATAATGATTAATTGGGGCAGTATTCAGTTTGAAAAAATACCCGAAATCATCCAAGCAATCACGTCCGGTGAACAAGCTATGCGTTGCAGCATCGGTATAAGGCCCATGAGAATACAACTTAGTCGTTGTAATACTCTCTGCTTTTAACGAATCAAGGAATGGTGTAGGACTCACCTTAGCCTGATTCGTACCTATGGAATTCCATGTAACAGAATCCACGAAAAAGAATATGGCGTTGTTCTTCATTAATAGTGATCAAATTATTGCTCTAAATAATCGATTATTCTTGCTACTTGCTTTCGAGCAATCTTGTATGTCCTCAAGAAAGATAGCGCTTGTTTAGCCTTTTCCATTCGTTCTTCGGATGGTTTTGACAACAACTCATCTATTTTATTAGCAAGCTCTTGAGCGCCCTCCTTGTCAATATAATAGCAAACATCGTAATACTCATCAGGAATGCCATCCAGTTTATAAGTAAGGACCGGTGTACCTGCTGCCATGTATTCCATTATCTTTGAAGGAAATGAGAACTTGGTCATTCCCGTAGATGGCGTGCGAGGATTAACCAAAAGCGTTGCATCTCGTTGAAGATCTATCATTTCCGAACGCGAGACTATGCCTTTATAAATGATGCGCTTATCTAGCTTTGCTTTTTCTATGATATAATCAGTATATAGACCTTTCCCTGTTATAACCAACTTATAGTCTTCATTCTTCGTCAGCATAAAAGCATCCACCAACTTATTTACGCATGAGTTTGGACCAAGTTGCCCTGTATAGGCCACAATTTTTTCTGACTGATTGCTTTTATCTCTGACATCCTCCACTATCCATTCTTCATTAGCCAGTCCCTCCATCACAATATTATGATTAACAGCCGCCGGAATACCTTCTTGCATTGCAGCGGTTAGCAGTATGTATTTATCAATGGTAGGATAGATCTTTAGTATAGCGTTTCTTTCAATATATGACTGTAACCTTTTAAGCGGGCCATAATTTTTCTTTGCATATTCAGCGGATGCCTTAGTATCATAGAAATCTGCCACAATAGTCCCAATAATCATTTTTGGATACTTTTTCTTTAGCATCGCTAATGCTCCATTTCTGGCAAAAGATGGCTGATAGCTCAACACGGCAAATCTTTCATCAGGATTAATGCCTTGCCTCTTTATCCAGTCATTCACATACTTTTTTAGTCTGTATTTAATCGAATACCTCTTAAAAAAAGCGACTGTACAATACTTCTCTGAGGTTCCAACCATTGTATCACCTGAAGTAAAAATACCCCTTTGGGTATAGATTGTCCGATAATTCTTCGGATAACTCGGCAAGCCAGGAATGGCAATGACTTCGAAATCCGCATGATTCTTTATAAAGCCGTCAATAATTGAGTGTTGGAATGTATTTGCAGCATATTGAAGAAATGAAGAACTATAACATTGCTTTTTAAAAAGGTCTTCAAGACTAGTTGAATATGCCGTTGTAATAAAAAGAAACTTCATATCGTTTACTTATAAGGCTATTTATTAGCATTTACTTCCTCTACTAAACCACAGAACATCAGGTACATCATCAAGTAACTTGGAGCGCCATATATGATTGGTTCTGTGAACAGACTCAACACAAAAACAACTGAAAAAGTCAGAATAATTAAGGTCGTATTATTTGATCCACTCCTTCTCCTTGCCTTTTTTAATGAAGAAAAGAAACTGCGGAGAGAAAACAGCACCATAAAAAAAGTCGCAATTAGACCGTAAGCTATGCCATAGTCAATCCAGAAATTATGAGCGTAGTACTCTAACTGATATTCCCGAATCGAAAGATTTCCCCAAGGATTATTCATCAAATACTCTATACCCCAGGTCCAACGTTCTGTACGGAGTCCGACATTCTTCAAATTACTTACGTCTGTTTCTCTACTGGCAAAAACTTGAAATAGTTCAGTATTTTGCAAAGATGCATATAACGCTATTACGATTATAAAAAGTAAAAGAGTTTTCCAGGAAACTCCCCATCTATAGACCAAACCGACAATAAGTGTGACAGCGACCAGAGCCACACCTGTACGAGAGACATAGTGAAGCACGCACAAAGATGCTATTATCGCCAAAACAATATATGCACTTTTTAGTATCGGCGTTTTTAATTCACCACGCGGAATAAACAGCATACAAAAACACGCTATACATAAGGACAACTCAGTTGTTCGCTGCGTAGTTGCACGTTGGGTATCACCCAGTGTTTCCAAGGAACGTTCAGGGTTTACCAATCCGACAGTAAAAATATCATTAACTGTCGCAATCATATGGAAGAGGCCCAAAGAGATTGCCATGAACATAATAATAAAAATAAGGACATCTTCAGCACCATACCTATCCATGTAATACCGTCCCAACAGATATGAGCATAGCATAGGGATTGGGATCCATAATCCGTAAATAAAAGAATATCCATTCTTTACACTTACGAAGAAGACAAAAAAGCAAGAAACTAATAGAAATACAAATGACCAACTAAAATATCGCGACAACGAAATCTTCCTAACAAATATGCAATATAACACCAGGAATAAAAGCCCAGCAGTGAATGACCAAAGGCTCGTTGCACCCGCGAAATAATAACATATAATTAGTACAAAAAGAGAGAACTTCTCTTTGCGGAGAAAGACTCGCAAAGAATTCGGCTGTATATTTGAATCCATTTCTATTTCTCTAAAACTATGACCAGTTACCATAACATACTTCTGAATTAACCCGATATGGAGCCAATTCCATCTACTTATTAAACCTACTTCTCACAAAACTCAAAAGACGGCTACGTTCCGAATTTGTTAGACCAATAAACCATTCAAGAGCGCACATATATAGAAATGATATGCTAAGGTTAAATATAGGGTGCAAGATTGTCGGGACAAATAATATAGGAACAAACAAAGCAACGGTTAATAATGAAGGAAAATAACTATTTTTCCATAACACATAATTGTCATATTTCAATGTCCTACGCAAGATCCATTGAATAACGAAGAACCTAATTACTGACACAAAAATATATGCAATAACTAAATAATACGCTGCCGCCCCTGCTCGAAGTACAAAGAATCCAAGAACAACCGACAGAATATTCAGCGAACTAACACATATTTGATACAGTTTTAAGTTGCCGCTTGCAAAAATGATATTTTGAATACCCGCATTCAATGACATCACTAAATTATCTACGACAAACAGCACTAAAAAAATGGTAGCAAAAGGAGGAACTGCTCCCAGCCATAATCCTAAAAGCCATTCAGGTTCTGATAGAAATAATGATCCGACCATCAACGTCAACAAAAAACTATATTTTGTTGACATTATTAACAACTCATCTGTTCTTTGCTTATTACCGGCAGCATAACTCTTTGTTATTTGTGGGGCCATAGGCTGTATGACGTTTTGTGCAAACAGCGTTACATAGGAATTAATGCTAGTAGCAATACCCATAGCAGTATTCATAACTGTATTAAAAAAGGCATTCACTATCAGCGCTGCTCCCTGTTGCTTACCAATGTGAGCAACAGCACCTACTCCTACCCATGCAGAGAAACTTAAAACAGTCTTATACATCCCCTTATCCTTTACTTTTCTCAAACGAACAACCTCGGGATATTTAAGGCTACAATAAATAATATAATAGATTGTCGGTAAGGCATATAGCACAGCCATAGTCACAGTATAAATCAGTAATTTCTGATCAAAGTGTTTAACCAATAACCAGGCGACAATCAATTTTGCAATATGGGAAACCACATTGGCCACACTTGGGACAATGAACTTTTCCTTGGCCATCAAGAGACCACTGTAAGGCACACCTATGAATGAAAAAATACTTCCCGTCACAGAAATTAGATATACCATCATGGCATTAGATAATGGCCCGTCATAATTGACATAGCGTGGTATATACCAAGAACCAATAGGATATACAATCAGAAGTGCCAGCAATGCTATTGCCAATTGAATGACCAAGTTGACATTAAACTGTTTATTAACCTCTATAGAATCTCCCTTTCCAATAGCAACCGCAATAAAGCGGTTGGATGTGGAAATCATAATGGTGTTGAAGATGGTGATAAAACTTATTATACCCCCCAACACCGCATAAAGCCCAAAATCAACTACGCCCAATGCCTGTAGGGCAAAACGAGTCGTGAGTAGGGCACAAACAGTGTCTATGATCGTTTTGCCATAGAGGATAATCGAATTATATGCTATTGCCTTATTTGTATTCTCCTGCATTACTATTATCTAATCTTGCTTCTTATCTTCGTAAACACCTTCACTAAAACATCAGAGACAAGCTTTTTAAACCCATATCTTTTAAAAACGAAATTATACATATTACTCCCTATGTGGTAATAATACCTTAATACTGATCCATCCGTTTTATGCGGATTCTTTTCCGGAATAGAAGTATCGTACAGGAAAATCAAATTCCCAACTACTTGTTCAAGAACATTCATCTCAATGGGTCTTAGTTGAAGGCCATAAGATTGAACTATTTTATAATCTGCAATAGTTGTTGTCAACCAAAATCTCTTATTAAAGCGATTTCTCTTCGTTCCGTTAATGTCTATACAACACTCATCTTCACCAAGACCCAACTTTTGATAAAGCGCCTTGTTTTCAAAGAATCCGTCATAGCAGATAGTTGCTTCTCCTATATTAGGCAAAGAAAAGACTTTTTTTAATCCTTTTTGTAAAGGAACCTGATACTCTGAAGAAGTGTATTTTGAATTGGTCCCGGAATCACAAGAGTTCGATGACAGAGAAACATATGGAAACACAAAGAACTTATTCTGCTCAATACAATATCGAGTATGATACTTGAGCCAGGACTTCTCTCCCCACTCGAATAGCCGATCAGGGATTTGATTAGAACGCTCGAAACTTAAGTTGTTTAGATACCATTCATAAAAGGCATTCCACTGTTCTTTCATCCAGACTTCTCCCCAAGAAATTGCACTATTCATAAAATATACATCATGCTCATCTTTTACGGGAGTAAATGGATTACTCGTCAAATAATTAATACACATCCCGTACAAACTGATGCCCGCGATGTCAGAACAATCATGGTACTTCTCAACCGTTCGTTGTGTGTAATAATAAAAACTAGGAGACACTATTATGTCGTCTTCCAGTACAACGATTGCATCGAACCGGTCATACCACTTGCCAAGGCTCATCATATGGGGGCGGAGACCAAGATTCTTTTCATGCTTATCAACAATCTTTTCTCCAAAAGGCCAATCGTACTCCTCTGCAAAACGCTCTACAATATCTGTTTTGCTTTTATCGATACTGATAATAAGTGTAGCAGGGGTGTCATAGATTGCCCGTTCTAGGGAGTTAAGCAAACGCTTTAATGAATCAATTCGGTTATAAGCAACCGCAACTATTGCAATATGCATATTCTTAGAAAGTTAACAACGTTCCACCCCAACTTAAACCTACACCAAATCCGCAGGCCATCACATTCATACCGGAATGAATAGTACCATCGTTAATACATTCTTTAAGCCCAATAAGAATGGTCGAAGAAACAGTATTACCCACATGCGCCATATCCATGTAATACTTTTCCTTAGGAAGAGAACATACTTTACGGATAGTTGAAAGCATAAACTGATTGGCTTGATGGAACACATAGTAATCTATGTTATCCTTTTCCAATCCACTCTTTTCCAGTAACTGTTTCATCATGGCTGGTACTGCGTAAAGGGTGAAGTTGAAGATGGCTCCACCATTCATATAGAGATAGTCGTCATGCCAAATATGGCCTTCGCTATCTTCTGTGCTTTCACCAGTCGCTAATTTGCACCGAGAAGCGCCTGTCTTAACAATCAGGTTGTTTGCTCCGGATCCGTCTGTTCCCAAAACAAACTCGCCTATCTTAGCAAATCCTTCTGTAGAAATCAGGCAGGCAGCCGCTCCATCACCAAAAATAGAGCGGTTGCTCTTGTCTTCTGGATGCAGGTACTTATTATACGTTTCTGCGGTCAGAAGCAGCACATTCTTCGCTATACCTGCTGCAATCAAACCTTTGGCAACAGCCATACCATAAATACACCCGGAGCAACCCAAATTATAATCAAAGGCTCCGGCAGATGTGGGTATGCCTAACCTGTTTTGCAACACACAAGATGTACTTGGTAGGAAATAATCCGGGCTCTGTGTGCAGAACAGAAGGAAATCTATGCTGGTTGGATCAATACCGTATTCTTCAAACAGTTGCTTGGCAGCTTTCTCTGCCATATCGCCCGCGGTTTCATCAGCGGCGGCGAGATGACGTGTTTCCACCCCCACCTTCTTCATGACTTTGTCAACACTCCATTCAGGAAAATCACGAACAAGGTCTTCGTTGGTATATACCTGCTCTGGCAGGTAATAGGATATACCCTTTATATATGCTTCATTCATAAGCTTCAAAGTTCACTTGTTCCACCGGTAATATCAATACAGCTATTAGTCATCCACTGCGATGCGTCAGAGAGAAGATATATGGCTAAGTATGCCACATCCTCTGGCTGCCCATAACGCTTCAATGGATATTTCTGTTGCGCCTGCTCCAACTCTTCTTTTCCCACACCCTCTTGCATTATCAAGTCAGTCCATACCATTGCCGGACAAATGCAATTGACACGAATGCCTCGTGGAGCCAGTTCTAATGCTAAACACTTTGCATAGCCAATGATTGCCGCTTTAGATGCCGTATAAGCGGCATTCCCCAAAGCAGGCATTTTGGGCGCAGCAGATGACACAAATACAACAGATGAAGCCTTGTTTAATTTTTTGGCATTCATCAATTCAGTTTGTAATGATACAGCTGAGATAAAGTTGCTATTCATTACCCGCTCCACCTCACTTGGAGTCAATAGTTTGGCTGGCATACGATGTCCAATGCCAGCGCAATGCACGATGCCGTCAAGTTTCGGTGTTTGGGCTACAAGATTCTTTATGTCGTCTGCTTTTGTTAAATCAGCCGGTAGCACCAGGTTCTCTTCCCCCTCCAAAGTCTCTTTAGTTTCAGCAAGCTTTTGTACATTACGCCCCGTAGCCACAACAGTGGCTCCCATTCGGGAAGAAGCAGTGGCTATTGCCCTTCCTATTCCCGAAGAGGCTCCTGTGACTAATACCGTTTTCCCTTGCAGGGAGAAAGGATTGAACCCGCTCATTGCTTTGCCATTAAATGGTTATACAACTGTTCAACACTCTTGCATGCCTTAAGCTCGTCGCCTGTAACAGTCTTGCCCATCTCAGTCTTCACAAAAGCAATGATAACCATTCCCATCAAGCTGCTCCACTCGTCAAGGTCACGATAGTTGGTTTCTGCTGTAATTTCAGAAGGATCTGTATCCTCAAACTGCTCGGCGAACTTCTCAATAAACTCATTTAATTCCATAATGATTCGAATTTAAATTTTAGTAAAACTCTTAATTTCTGATACTTTGTCAAGAAAATACTTCTTGTAGTTTTTCTCTAATGATTCAAAAGGGATACGTTCCTCCTCTGGATATAGATTTCTCTCGTGTTCAACAATTTGCTCTGGATTGAAATTGAATCCTACAACCTTGGCGGGATTTCCCATCACGATTGAATATGGAGGAATTGACTTTGCACATATCGAGCCGGCCCCAACTGTTGCGCCTCTTCCTATTGTAACGCCAGCCATAAGAGTCACATTGGCACCTAACCAGACATCTTCTTCCACTATAACATCTTTATCTTCATCATGTGTATGATCCTTGACAAATTCTTTGAACCAATGAGACACAATGCGCTGATGATTCCCTGTAATAACCGTCAAATTCTGGGAAGCTCCAGAATTCTTCTTCATAATAAACTTACCATTCTCGCTATTTGCATTGATCAATACTATAGCGCCATCGAGAATACTCGCATTCTGATGTAAAAAAACCTTTCTAGGACAAGTGCATATTTTCGGGGGTACAAAAAAAGCGTTATCTCCCAATAATCCCAATTGAGATTCAAATACCTTTCGTTCGGAATGATTGATAAGCCGACTAAAAAAAAGATAAATATGATGAATTAACCTATTCATAATAATCTTTATATTATTGAGACCTCACTATATGCTTCTTAATATGCCTCCATCCCATAGAACGACGAAGACGATTATAATCACCAGACCTAACTAATATCTTACCGTTGACAGAGTTGACTTTATCAAGAATAACATCATCTCTCTCTTCAGTATTCATTAATCTATCATTTCCTTGGTTGCCAATCCCCGAAAAACGGAAATTAGAGCCCTTTACACAACCATTGTTTACGCTCTCATTCCCAACAAATTGAATATTCCCATCAATATAATTATCGCGAATGATATTGTTTACGTTGGCATAAAAGACATTATCTCCAGGAGCACTTCTTACCTCAACATGTGAAACGCGCCTAGAATCGATACAATAACTATTCTGTATCCCCATTATCAGGTTCCCATATATCTGAAAATTATACGCACCATCGTCACAAAAAATACCACGGTTGTCACCAGCACCTGTGTAGTTGCTAATATAGTTGTTACGAATAACAGCACCATCATTCTTAGTCCATAGATAAATCGCCCCACTATCCATTATGCCATAATTATCTATTTCCGCTGCGTACCTATCAGTAAACTCAAGGGTATTTCTTTCAATAATACCATTACAAGGATTCTCTTGAACACTCCTGTACCATACACCGACTCCTATAGCACTATATCCGAAATCTTTAAACGTATTATCCGCGATTAGATAATCTGTTCCCCTGCAAATAACACAAAAAGAGTTTTGCATACGCTTCCCCATCCGATTGAATGTATTCTTCTGAACCACAGCGTTGTTACTATTATTATCAATTTCTATAGCATTATAATAGCAATCAGAGAACGTATTATCAACAATCCGTACATTAGGTGAAGATAGTGCCGAAATAGCATTCACTTTCATCCCACAAAATGAGCATTTCTGAATTGAGATCTTTTTGCTTAGGACATTGTTAAAAAAGAGAACGGCTCTTGAACTCACAAAGGGATTACTCTGATTGCCATTGAAAGAAAAACCGTCTATTGTGATTGACCGAAAAATGCAGTTCTCGAAATAGAAATAGTGTTGAATTCTTCCTTCACGGATAGAGGACACATTTGCTGGGAGGCTAATTTTTCCGTTTGTGAAGGATATCACATCATCACTAACCCCACTTAGCTTATATCTAATTGCACGTTTATGGTAATTAAAGTCATCGTTAACGTTATACCCTACCTTCGCGCTAGACTGCAGGTCTGTCGCAGTAAAATACAAATAGCCTTTTTCAAACCTGTCGACTTTGTATACACTCGACTGATAACCGTGGGGAATAAGAATATATGCGTTGCTGAAGTCGACTCGTTTATCGTATGTTTCTTTAGTTTTGATACGGCATCTCTTTTCTGCGTCATTTATGATTTCTACTTGTCCCTCTGCATATTTAACTGTTGACCATACGTTCACATCGTTACTGCCACTCATCCAACTATTGTATGGCGAAAAAGAACCGAAAAAAGTATCACCATCTTTATAATCCTTTCCATAAGGAACGAGAATAGCCCCGTTACCCTTAAACCTCAAAACAGCATTAGGAGCCGTCACATAGGTTAAAGAAATATGCTTTTCTTTTGCCACATATGTCCCCGGTGAAAATACAACTAAGATGTTTCTTTGTCCAGCATTGATTTCCGCCTCCAATAATTGCTGAATACGGTCGAATTGTTCTTGATTCCTAATTTGAACTACGCTTCTAGGATATGCTACACCTGAAACGGTTAGCAAGATGACTAATAGTAATAGATACTTAATCCTACTCACAATGGAAAGAAACAATTATTTATACAATACATCTTCGCCACCCATTGGCTCGTACTTTCCATCCTTTAAAGCCATGACTACTGAACCACTAACAAGTGGTTCTAAAGAGTGCCATTGCCCCTTAGGAATACTCAGGCCTTTTACCTCCCCGTCAGCAGATACTACAACTGTGTTTGTTACAATTCCTTCATCATCATAAAACAACCAGCGGACTATTCCTCTTATTACCATGACGGTTTCTGATGTTTCCTTATGACGGTGTATGGGCATTACCGTGCCTGGCTCAAGAGCGTTCAGCATTCTTTGCGAATTATCATCAGCAGAATTCCGCAAATCGTAATGCATCCGTAGTCTTGGAGAAGCTTTTGCTTGTTCTGTCAAGCTATCAAGGAAATCATCGTTGATTATAATCATCTTCTAGCAAATAGTGTGGTATATCCGAATCTTTTATTATCAAATCAATCTGTATTTAAGAGCGTAGGACATATCAGTAACGGATATATGTTCGTGGATGAGTCTAGGGACAAAGCCAAGCGAAATGTTAACAGTTAACTGTTAAATCCTACCAAAAGCATCATTTGACAATACCCTTCTCCAGATACTCTGCTAGATTCGTCCTCACCTTTGCCGCTGCACCCTCTGCTGCAACCTTTGCAATATCATGTTCAACCATCAGCTGAACGAGTTGTTCAAAGGTGGTCTTATTAGGATTCCAGCCCAGCTTGGCCTTAGCCTTGGTGGGGTCGCCCCATAGGTTGACAACGTCAGTGGGGCGGTAGAAGTCCTCTGAAACGCGCACGAGAGTCTTTCCTACCAAGGATTCCCGATCAGGTCGGGAATGACTGTCAGAGTGCTCGGAATGACTGTCGGAGTGCCCAAGATGACGGTTATCTTTCACACAAATACCAACTTCATTGATGCCTTCGCCTTCGAACTTGAGTTCAATGCCAGCATGGCGGAAGGCCAGGTCGGTGAATTCGCGGACGGAGTGCTGGACACCGGTAGCAATGACAAAGTCCTCGGGCTTGTCGTTCTGGAGGATGAGCCACATACACTCCACATAGTCCTTGGCATAGCCCCAGTCGCGCAGACTGTCCAGGTTACCCAGATACAGGCAATCCTGCAGGCCTTGACTGATGCGGGCAGCAGCAAGGGTGATCTTGCGGGTGACAAAGGTCTCACCTCTTCTTTCAGACTCGTGATTAAAGAGGATGCCGGAGCAGCAGAACATGTTGTATGCCTCGCGGTACTCCTTCACAATCCAGAAGCCGTAGAGCTTGGCCACGGCATAGGGGCTGTAAGGATGGAACGGGGTGTTCTCGTTCTGGGGCACTTCCTCCACCTTACCATAAAGTTCGGAGGTACTGGCCTGATAGACCTTGCAAGTCTTCTCCAGATGGCAGGCACGGACGGCCTCAAGGACCCTTAAGACGCCCGTGGCATCCACATCGGCAGTGAACTCGGGAGAGTCAAAACTCACCTGCACGTGGCTCTGGGCCGCCAGGTTGTAAATCTCATCGGGCTTCACCTTGTCCACCACCTTCACAATGGACATGGAGTCGCCCAGGTCGGCATAGTGCAGGTGGAAATGGGGCTTGCCCTCCAGATGCGCAATGCGCTCACGGAAGTCCACACTACTGCGGCGGATAATGCCGTGAACTTCGTAACCTTTCTCCAGAAGGAACTCACTCAGGTAGGAACCGTCCTGACCGGTAACACCGGTTATCAATGCTTTTTTCATATTGTGTACGCTTTTAATTCAAACTTGCCTTATACCAGTCAAACAGTTTCTGGACTCCTTCTTCAATCTCAATCTTGTGGTGCCAGCCCAGGCGGTGGAGCTTGCTCACGTCAATCATCTTGCGCATGGTGCCGTCGGGCTTGCTGGCATCGAATTCCACCTTGCCTTCAAAGCCTACGGCCTTAACCACGAGTTCGGAGAGCTGACGGATGGTGAGTTCTTTACCGGTACCCACATTGATGTGGGAGTTGCGGATCTCACCCAGGCTGGGGATGGCACCACCACGGCCGGCCGTGTGGTCACGGTCCACAACGCCATCTGCCTTGGTGCCGTAATGGACGCTGGAATACTTCTCAATACCAATCACATCCTTGAAGTCAACGGTGGTGAGGATGTGTACACAGGCATCGGCCATCTCCTCGCTCCAGAGGAACTCACGTAGCGGTGTGCCGGTGCCCCAGAGGGTTACTTTGTTGTCTTCTATACCGTACTTGGCGAGAACTTTCAGGATCTCCTCGCGGGTGGCATCGCCCTTCACGCCCTCCACGGGACGCTTGTTCAGGTCAATGGCAATCTTATCCCAGGCACCTTCGTGGATGAGCTTGGCCAGATAGACCTTGCGCATCATAGCAGGCATGACGTGACTGTTCTCCAGGTGGAAGTTGTCGTTGGGGCCATAGAGGTTGGTGGGCATCACGGCAATGAAATTGGTGCCGTACTGCAGGTTGTAGCTCTCGCACATCTTCAGGCCCGCAATCTTGGCAATGGCGTAAGGCTCGTTGGTGTACTCCAGCGGTCCGGTGAGGAGGGCATCCTCCACCATAGGCTGCGGAGCCTCCTTGGGATAGATGCAGGTACTGCCCAGGAAGAGAAGTTTCTTCACTCCGTGGGCGTAGGCCTCGCTGATGATGTTGCACTGGATCTTCATGTTCACCATGATGAAGTCGGCACGGTACAGGCTGTTGGCCATGATACCGCCCACGAAAGCGGCCGCCAGCACCACGGCATCGGGACGCTCGCGGTCGAAGAACGCCTTCACCTGATTCTGGTCCGTCAGGTCCATCTCCTGGATGGTGAGACCCACGAGGTTGTTGTAGCCCCGCTTCTTGAGGTTATTCCAAATCGCTGAACCTACCAGTCCGGTATGCCCGGCAACATAAATCTTTGAATTCTTGTCTAACATAATTATATTGTTTTTTACTTCTTCTCGGTACGTGACGGTCCCTGAGCTTGTCAAAGGGCCGCTAGAAAATGCGCTCCATCAGCTGCCACTTCTCATCGCTTCTTGCATCGGCTTTGCAGCCCTGGAATTGGGCTACGTAGGCTTCCCACTCTGCTTGTCTGGGGAGGGTGGCAAGGCGAGCCATATCGCGTTCCCAGTTGAAATCGTCTTTGGTGTCGCAAATCATGAAGAGTTGCCTGCCCTTGCGGTAGATCTGCATATCCAGAATCCCTACTTCGCGCTGGCCTTGGATAATCTCCGGCCATACGTGCTTGTGGGCTTCAACGTATTTCTGAATCATCTGCTCGTCATCTACGAGCGTGAGGGTTTGGCAGTAGCGTTTCATGCGTTTTGAGATTCCCGATCAGGTCGGGAATGACGGCTAGTGGAAATAGCAAACAACAGCACTACCAAGAAGCAGCACATGGGCACCAGGTAGGAGACATTGATGTTGCTGTGATCGCTCACCATTCCCTGCAGGGGTGTGAGTAGTGCGCCACCCAGGATGGCCATGATGAGGCCGCTGGCTCCAATCTTGGTGTCGTCCTTATGTTCGCTCTCGGATACGGAGCCCAGGGCAATGCCGTAGATGGTGGGGAACATCAGGCTCATAAAGATGCTGATCAGAATCAGGCATATCACACAGAGCCATCCGCTTGTGAGCACAACCAGCAGGGCGCAGAGGGTGCTCAGTACGGAGCCGGCAGCGAGGAGTCGCTGGGGCGTGACGTATTTCATCAGCCAAGTATAGACAAAGCGACTGGCGCAGAATCCGATGATGGAAACCAGATAGAGCGTTGCGGCCTGCGCCTCAACCATACCCAGTTCCTTCATCACCAGACGGATGGTAAAGCTCCAGACACCAATCTGTGCACCCACGTAGAAGAACTGGGCAATAACGCCAAAGGAGTATTTGCGGTTCTTTAGCAGGCGCTTGAAGGTGGCGCTTAGGCTGTCTTGTTTAGCAGTGTCCTGTCCCTCAGGCATCTTGGCAAAGAGCATCACCACCATAATGGCAATGAGCACACCGCCTACCGCGGCATAGGTTCCGCTCACGGAATAGAGCGAGATGTCCTGCAGGATGAAGTACTTACTCACGAGGATTCCAAGGATGGAACCAATGGGGTTGAAACTCTGGGCTATGTTCAGTCTTCTTGTTGCCGTCTCGGGGCTGCCCATACTCATGATGTAGGGGTTGGCCGTGGTTTCCAGTACGGAGCAGCCTGCAGCCATGATGTAGATGGCAATCAGGTAGAAGGCGTAGCTGGCGGCACTGGCTGCAGGCAAGAACAGGATGGCTCCCAGCGCATAGAGGCAGAGGCCCAGGATGACGCCACTCTTGTAGCTGTGCTTGCGGATGAACAGGGCCGCAGGCAGTGCCAGGCAGAAGTATGCCCCGTAGAAAGCCATCTGGATGAAGCTGGTCTGCGTGTCGCTCATCTGCATAATCTTGCGGAAGGCGGCCAGCAGAGTATCCGTCATATTATTGGCCAATCCCCATAATGCAAACAGGGACGTAACCAATACGAATGGCAACAAGTATTTCTTTTCTATGACTTTCATCTGAATGGTTTCAAGTTCCAAGTTTCAGGTTTCAGGTGTTACATGCCTGAACGTCTGATTGTGAGGAGGATGGCTTCTTCGTGCTCTTCGGTGAAGCGTTGGGCGTCCTCTACTACACAAGCGAGGTAGCCGCCTCCGCCTGCTCCGGGCATCTTATAGGCCAAGACGCTGTCTTTATATTTCTCTATGTACCAAGGAACGCATCCCTGAACCATAGCGGGAAACATAGCTACTTGGGCATTGAAGGATGCTTTGTAGGCGGCTGCAAAGGCTTTGAGGTCTTTGTTCATGATGGCTTGCCAGCAATCGTCAGCGGCTTTTGCAAGGGCCTTGACCTTGGGTTCGGTGATGTCTTTGCCATCTACCACGGAGCAACCTGGTTGTCTGGGCTCCATCGGAATCATGATCAGGTGGCTTTCCAGCCACTGCAGGATGCTTTCATCCTGACAGCTTTCTATCTTTTCGGGCCAGAAGCGGTTGTTATAATAGTGGCGGCAGAGGCCGGGAATGCAGATGCCTATGCTGTCCTGCGCACCGGAGATGATGCCGTCGCTGCGCTCGGGGTCGTTCTCGAAGCAGAAGACCAGTTTGGCCAGCATCTCGGGGTCCATATTGGGCAGCTGGTAGGGCCAAATCTTGCGGATCATATTGCGGGTGCTGGTGCTCAGGCCGCAACGTTCGCGCACTTCAAAGGTGGGCTCCAAACTGATTGTGATGGCCCAGCCTGGGGCGTACTGGCTCACATAGGGCTGGTCAATCCAGGTGCCTGCGAGGTCCAGTCTGGTAGGGATCTGGCTCTCGGTTTTCTTGAGGTCTGTTGAAGATCGCGGATCAAGCCCGCGATGAGGTTCACGGGCGAGTACCACGTACTCAATCCCCCGCTCTTGACAAAACATTCTCTTGTCTTCGTTTCCACCGTCTTCGTTCACCACCAGGATGTCGGGCTGGAGCGCATCGACCGTGGGGATGAAATCCATGATGCCGCTGCCCTGGTTAATGAAGGCGTCCTTAACGTAGCGGATGCTTTTGACCATAAAGAGGCGCTCCTGCTCAGAATAGACGGTTTTGTGGCGTTTGTAGTCCTGGATGGTCCTGTCACTCCCAATGCCCACATACAGGTCACCGTACTCCGCCGCCTGACGGAAGAACTCGACGTGACCGCTGTGCAGCAGGTCGTAACATCCGGAAACAAAGACTTTTTTGCTCACAGTTTTGTTGGTTTATTATTCAGCAGAAAACTCGCGGATGCGCTGCTCTTCGCTTCGCTTGCACACGAGAATCTGTCCGTTTTTCTCACTCACAATATAGCCGTCAAGGCCTTGCAGGACGACCTTGCGGGCGTCTTCGGCATGGACCACACAGTTGGTGCACTCGAATAGATTGACGTTGCCCACGGCTCCGTTGTTGTTGGCGTCTTTATTGAGTTTGTCGTGCAAGGAGGCCCAGTTACCAAGGTCGCTCCAGCCAAAGTCGGCCGGATGGGTGCACACGAGGCCGTCCTTGGACGCGGGCTCCATCACGGCATAGTCAATGGAGATCTTCTCACACTGGGGAAAGAGGGTTGCCACATCGCCGGTTTCCATGATGTGATCCATTTGCTCGGCAAGGAGGGGCTTGTAGGCGGTGATGCTGCCGGTGATGGTTTGGGTATTCCACACGAAGATGCCGGCGTTCCAGAGGTAGTTGCCTGCCTGGAGGTATTTCTCTGCCGTTTCGTGGTCGGGCTTCTCCTTGAAGGCGTTAACGCCACAGATCTCGCCATCGATGGGGGCCGTGGCTTCCACATAGCCGTAGCCCGTCTCGGGACGGGAGGGACGGATGCCAATGGTCACAATGGCGTTGTTGCGGTCAGTGAAGTCCAGTGCGTTTTTGATGACCCTGCGGAACTCTTCGGGGTTCATCACCACTGCATCGGCCGGTGTCACCACTACATTGGCCTCGGGGTCTTCATGCTTGATGCTCCAGCACGCCCAAGCAATGCACGGAGCCGTGTTGCGGGCCGCGGGCTCCGCCAAAATATGGCTCGCAGGAATCTGCGGCAGTTGCTGCCTGACAATGTCTGTGTAGGCCGCATTGGTCACCACCCAGAAGTTCTCCATCGGGCAAATCCCCTGAAAGCGGTCCACCGTCAGCTGTATGAGCGTGCGCCCGCAGCCCAGGATATCAATGAACTGCTTCGGGTACTCCGGCGTGCTCAGCGGCCAAAACCGGCTACCTACGCCCCCTGCCATTATGACTACGTGATTATTTCTCATTATTATGCACTGTTAATTTCGAATTGTAATATGCCTCGACATTCCTTCATCCTTCGCTTGAGAATACTAATTCCTACTGCACTACGCCCATGACAAATGCTAGAATGAGGGAACAAGTTATCTCTACACAATCATCTTCGCCAGATGCTTCATCATCTCATTCCACAAATCTTGGCAACTCCACTTCATACCTCCACACCCTCGCAATCCCTGTCGCCGTATCACCAATATACCGCTCACAAAACGGATAAATAATACTCATCGGCCGCTCCAACCCCTTCTCCCAAATGTAATACAGAGCGATGCCAAGCGCCTGAGGCTTACTGGAAAGCGGAGCAAGATAGATATTGCTAACCGGCCTTCGTTTTGAAGTCTTTTCAATATACTCCTTCAAAGCCTGAGCAGTTGAAAAAGGATCATTAGCCGGAGCAAAAATATTCAAGTCCATATCCTTGAAACAATCTGACCCAACAGCCGCTTCTGCCTGATAGGCCCTGATAATATTCTCCTGGAACATACCCGGACTGGAGGACGGAAAGCCAAAAAGCAAAACCTTCTTGGCGCTCTTCTTATAGTTAGCCACATCGATAATCCGGCTATGGTCATAACCGGCAGCGATGATCAGCAGGTCATTTTCCATCTCGGATGTATAAGTACCAGAATACCCAACTACCTGCTCCACTTTCGCAAACCGTTCAGAAAACTGTGTGTTCTCATTCTCCCTATACTTATTGGGCTCCGTATAAATAACATCCATTTCTGTAAACCCTGCAGCATAGAGATACCTCAACAGCAACAAAAACTGCGGAACAACAAAGCCCGTAATATCGAGGCACAAACGTTTAACCCCAGCTTTGCAAAGAACCGTAGAAATACCTCCATCCGCATCCTTTGAGATATGATAAACCGGCTTACCCGCCAAACAGGCAGGAAGAGGATCTTCATCACAGACCCAAATATGCTGCTTGCAAGGTATCTTGGACGCAGGATTCTTCACCCGATCAATATCGATGAAGGAAGAAATGAGGCAATCATATTCCGGTAAAGCCGTCAGCTCATCCGGAGAATTGTACTGGTATTTTCTGAAATAGTTGAAGTCCATATCAGAAAAGAGTGTATTCTTCCACAGGGGCCGCGGCATCGGCTCGCGCTGTAAACGGGAAGTTATAAGCGGTCAGTTTATCCTTGACGTACTTGTCGTATTCTTGGGCCCGGGAAGGGTTAAAGATGATTTCGGCATCTTCTTTTGTCAGTTCCACATTCCCGCGTCTTTCGAGCGAGAGCTCCCACTTGGGCAGCAGGATTGAATTCAGGCGGTAAACACGTGCTTTGTTGTCGGAGTTCTTCCTCCTACGGTCGTCCTGTCCAATCAGGTAGGAATACAAAACCAAGGTATCTATCGTGCTTTGTGCTTCCTGCGAGAGCCCATCTGGAACGGAAAAAATATTAATAGAGCACTGGGGCGGCAGGTCAGAGAATCTTAGACTCTGCAAGAAATTACCCAGTCTCTTAACTACGTCTTTGACTCCAATGTTGTCGCCAGGAACTCTATTCTCTTCGAAGAACCAGGCATTGGTATTGTCAATGCCTACCTGCTGGGCTTCGGCTTTCAAGACTTGGCCCTTTTCGAAGGGCGCCTTTCCTGTGTTGAAATACTGCCGAGAGAAAGCGTGCTTGAGGAGGCGCAAAATTGTTCGCGGGGTACCACAAGATAGCTCAATCAATGTATCCAATCCGTAGTATGGGATTCGGATGTTAGCAAGGCGAGCAATTGAATCTATCATATCGTGGCGATAGTAGGACAGGTAGCCGGCAATGTCAGTTTCTTTCTCACCTTCGACGTATTTTATGGCCTGCTCGCGAATGGCTTTCGCATCTTCTAAGACTGATGTGGTCTTTGCTTTCAGCTGCTTATAGAGTAGCGCTACGCAACTGCGCTCAATGATGAGATTGGGGGCAAAAGTGACGCATTTAATTACTGCTTCAATCTCATCATCAGTAAGTTTTTGATGCCGATAGGCTTTAAGATTCTTGCGAAGATTGACAAACAGGTTTCCGTATGATTTTCTCTTCGAAGCTTGCTCCTCTATGTTCGTGGGGGTTATTACTTCTATCAGGTCCTCAATCTTATCGCTATCTCTACAGGACAGGCTTGATCCCTGCAGCCGCGAGATACATATTTTCTTGATGTAGTCTTTATAGTTGTCGGAGTTTCGAATCCAGTCATCCAGACGGAGCTCCTCGAATTCTGAGCCGGATATGTTTTCTTCTATCCGGCCAAGTGTGTAATAAGTACGGATACCATACGGGCGCGTTCCGATGCGGATGGTGCAGGCCGTCGGCTTTTCACGCAAAAGTGATTGGATGAGCTGTTGCTGGCTTTCTGAGAAGTTCTCGTATTCGTCTATAAGATACAGAATGTGTCGGTCTTTGAAATAAGGGACGGTTGCCTGGAGAATCGACGGGATGCCATAGGTGATAGAGGAGACATTGAGTTTGATTTCTACGTTGGGCAACTGTTTGCCTTGGAAAAGGAAGTTGTGAACTTCAAAAAGCAGCTGCTTCTGAAGATGGATAAAGTAATCTTTCAGCTCTTGCAGGGTCTGGCATTCAGCGTGTTCACCGAGGAAAAGGGAAAGGATATTGTTTACGAGTATTTGCTCAGAGAAGTCATTTATGATTGACTGTTTCTGAAGGTCAATGATGGTTGAAAGCACTCTTTCTCCAAGCCAAAGCTCCCAGTAGTAATCAAATATACCTTGCCATACATCATCAGAGACTCCTTTTCCGGTGAAGGTGTCGGCATTGAGGCCACTGCAACGAACATAGATGCCAATGAAGGATTCTTTCTGGAACTTCTCAGCCAAAGATTGCGGTGCCTTATCTGATGATAATCGAATCTTCTGGAGTTCGTAGGAGTAATACTTCATTATGTGGGTCTTCCCGCTACCTTTGCTGCCGACGATGATCATTGGCATCAGGGTGGAGGGTTTCATCATTTTGTCGAAGCCTGAGTCTTCTCCTATATTGACCCAGTAGTCGAATAGCTGCTGGTCGGTGTAATCTACAGCTTTGTTTATGTCGAATGGATTGCTAATCATAGGCGTTATCGATATAGTTTACTGTAGCGTTTGAAAATAGGCGTCCAGAGGGATTCGTCATCATCGAACCAGATGATGGGAAGGGTGTTGTTGGGCGTGTTGTGGTGGAGGCTGAGCAGCAGCTGGCAATCTCCGAAGCCAAGGGCACGGTGTTCGATGCGCTGCTGGCGTATTTCTGGTGTGAGTTGCTTTGTTATATCTCTGTCAATTGTGTAGGCGATGAGCTCCTTGCCATATTTGAAGGCCATCGCTTTAGTTTTCTGCTTAAACTCTTCGTCTGTGAAATAGCGGGAGCGCTCGCTGAAACACTTGTAAGTATCGTTGAACTCTATGACGGTTTCCACTTCGTCAAAGAGCTTTATGTCGGTATCCTTGTATTTGGCGTTGCGGACTTTTTCTATTCCAGTGCTCATCCCGAATAACATCAGGTATGAGATTCTGGGGCATTTGGGCAGGCGGCGAAGGTTCTGGACACATCGCTTGACGTTGGTGTCCTTACTTATCTGGGAGCCGGAGCCGCAGAGGTCGTCAAGGAAGATAATGTGCTCGACATCCTGGCAGGTATCTCTGAGTTTGATAGTCTCTGGGTTGTCTATGTTCTCCAGAAGGTCGTCGGTGTTGACGAAAAGCTTCTTGGGAAGCTGGTTCTCTTGACGGAAGAAGTAAAGCAAGTGGACTCCGCTTTCAGAGGGGTTGCCTACGCCAAGGAATCTGGTCTTCTTTAGTCTTTCCCGGTAGGCATTCTCTATGATTGTTTCATCCAATGTATTGCCGTTGTTGGCTCTTATTTCTTGAAGGATAGGAGCGCGGAACTTGTCGCGATATAAGGCACGAAGGAGGGCGCGGATGTTGGAACTACCGAAGTACATGCACTTTGAGAGGAGAAAAAGGGCTGAGTCTTTTTCTTCTGGCTCTTTGAAATTAGCCAGCCAGTCCTCAATACGTGGTTTGAGGACGCGGTTTTCCCAGAGAATCTCGTTGAGGGTTGCGATGTTCTTATAGATTTCTTCGGTGTCCATTGGTTTCTACTTTGTGTGCAAATAGCTCAAAACTGATGCGATGCTTCCTGCAATGGTTAGAAGGGTATTGATAATTTTCCAAGTTGTACTACTATCCGGGCTGAATTTCGGGTTAAACTTGAGTATGATGTAACCGAACATAACATCCATAACTAACTCAACCCCTCTGTACAATAGAATGAACGGGTTAAGTAATTGATGCTGTAATTTCCTTTTTTCTCTGTCTTTTGCTCCTTGGAACTCAATCTCTTCAGCAACAATCTGTGTAAACAAACGAGGATCGACTGGATTATGATAAGACAAAGACGAGCCAAATTTGTAGACTGGCATCTTGTATGCGCCTTCTCCAATTATATCTGAGACTTCTTGATAATGTTCCAAAATATAGATAATGCACTCAGTTGGATTGGAATCCTCTGAAACAGTCCGATTAAGCTCATCTGCTTTGTTAACGAAATTCTCAACATACTTCTTCTGCACACCGATTCTCTTAATCTCAATTACTACGCCAACTACTCCAAGAATCAAAAGTATGACGAAGAAGAATATGAGAGATACTAGAGACATAGCGAAGGTTACTTTGCAACGTTAGGGATTCCGTTGAGTTCGTTCTGGATGTACTCGAGGCTGGCAATCTTTGCCTTTGTCTCTTCCAGGTTGAGTCTTCTCGTGTTATTGGAGTTAAACTCGTCAATAAGGACTCTCTTTGTATCGCCCTCCTTGAAGAACTTATCGTAGTTGAGGTCGCGGTTATCTGCCGGGACGCGATAGAAGTCGCCCATATCGACGGCCTTCGCAGCTTCTTCCTTGGTAAGAAGTGTCTCGTACATCTTTTCTCCATGTCGAATACCGATAACCTTGATCTCTTCCTTCTTGCCACCAAAGAGTTCGCATACAGCTTCGGCCTGAGTTTGAATTGTGCAAGCAGGAGCCTTCTGGACGAGGATATCTCCGTTCTGACCATGCTCGAAGGCAAAGAGGACAAGATCCACGGCCTCATCAAGAGACATGATGAATCGAGTCATAGAAGGCTCCGTGAGGGTGATAGGGTTGCCATTTCTGATTTGCTCGATCCACAACGGCACCACGGATCCACGGCTACATAACACATTTCCATATCGAGTACAAGCTATCTTGGTCTCACCGGAATAGCGACTTTTGGCAATGGCAACCTTCTCCTCAATGGCTTTCGTTATTCCCATCGCATTAATTGGATAGGCAGCTTTATCGGTGCTTAAGCATATAACGCACTTAACCTTTGCCTCAATAGCAGCCGTCAACACGTTATCTGTACCTATTACGTTGGTACGTACAGCCTCCATCGGGAAGAACTCGCAAGAGGGCACCTGCTTAAGGGCGGCAGCGTGGAATATATAATCTGTACCAGGGATAGCACTACGGCAAGATTCCAAGCTACGGACATCGCCGATGTAGAATTTGATCTTGTGAGCCACGTCCGGATACTTGGCCTGGTACTCGTGACGCATGTCGTCCTGCTTCTTCTCGTCACGGGAGAAGATGCGGATTTCACCGATATCTGTACGAAGGAAACGTTTGAGAACTGCGTTGCCGAAGGAACCGGTGCCTCCGGTGATCATTAAAACTTTGTCTTTAAAAATGGACATAACTATTTGGGATTTAAATTATTATCTAATACTCTATGCTTAATTTCAATACATCGCAAACCAGTTTGAAATCATCTTTGGAAACGGCATCAAACGACCCGGAATTCTTAGACCTCATCATCTTCCACAACCCGCTCAAATTCCCAAGAATCGTATTTATCTTTCTCAAATCATCTTTAACAGGACCTTTTGCTGATTCCGAAAGCTTCTGAAGTGCCTCCTCTCTTTTCAACTTGAGATCCTCGAAGCGGTCCGAAGTTTCCTTTAGCATATTCAGCTCATCTTTTCTAAAATTGTAGTCCTGCATGTTGATCACATAGACCTGTTTCTCAATATCGCACTTGGATACAGCCAAGGAAGCTTCATACATACAATCCAAAGAGCGGAAAAACGCTGGACTCAACACCAGAACCACCTTGGCAGCATTTGGAAGATCCCGCTCAAACTTATCGATATTGTCATTATAGCCGCAATCCTCCTTATCAATCATACAATTGATGCCCGCATTCTTCAGACAGGGCTTCAACCAATTGTTGACGATACTCTTCGAAGGTTCCGTACAGCTGTATGATATGAAAATCTTACCGTTCATACTCGTCAGCGTGCCTCATTTAAATACCGCCTCAAAGAAGCATTCCCAGCATTCTCCTTAAGTAGTTCGTCGAACATATCCATCGCGTCTTCCAGAACAGGACTCTGATTGTCATACTTACAGATACTGTTATAGGCCTCAATCAGAATCTGGGTGTACTCGGAAACCTGGTAAACATTCGACACTCCCTTCGTACTTTTATACAACGCACTAATCCATCTCAGACAATCCTCCGGATACGCTCTGCTTTCCTTCTTCAAGAATTCATTGATATCCCTACTGGCATAGCGAGACACAGGAGAAGCAAAATAATCATTCAAGTAATTTTTCAGCTCAACCCGTGGCCAACGGTCAAAGGTATCCGCAACCTCATCATAAACGCGTCCTAATTCTTTGTCATCTATGTTCAGGTAACGGTAAAGAATAGTCGAGCACTTATCGTGAATGGTCCGATTGTAAATCTGGCAGATATAACGGATTAAATGGAACTTGCCTTCCAACGAAGAATCTGCCATACGATAGGTCAATTCTTCAGCTCCGGGGGTATTCCTCAACCAGGCAGCAAACAGGATAACGATATTGCTTTCATGTGAGGCAGGCTCTTTCATACAAGCCTCGAAGTAATCTCCCAACTTATCAAAATCTGACTTGGCCAGATAAACAAGCGGGTTGTGGTCGTGAAGCTGCATCCGGAGCAAATTCACGTTGTAGTCCTTACTCATTGCAGCAAGGAAGATATCAAGCGTTTTCTTTCTGTCGGCGTTAATCAGAATCGCCATTTGGAAGAGCAGGGCGCAGCGAGTTGCCACGGAACCAGTCCTAGCGACGGTCATCAAAACGTCAAAGAGTCTGTCCTGATATTCCTTGCAATAGTAGAGCTGGACCAGATAATCCACCGCGTGACCGCGGAGCTGGTTGATGCCATCATTTACATCGACGTGCTCCCGGCTTGGATCATCTTCGTCTTTGGCCGTCAACGCAACCTTGAAAAGGAAATCGACCAGGAACTTGGGAGGAACCTTGTCTGCCTTGATGTAATGGTCCGTATCCCGGATGATACCGAAAGCAATGTTTGCATCAATGGCATTCACGTCGTCCGGCTGAGAACTAATCAGTTTTTCAAGGAGTGAACTGACTTTTGCTTCATCGCATTGCCCTTTCCGGAGCCCCTCAAGACCCATCTCCACGAAATAGGCAAGGCTGACATCCGTATCCAGCATAGTGGAATAGACGTCGCACATAAAGTCCGGCTCCAGGGATGCGCGATTGGCGAATGCTTGAGCATTGCCGTGCCGGGTGGGGCGGTCCCAATCAAGATAACTGTCCTTGTCGTGTGTTTGGGCAAGTTTGATAAGGTCCTTCTTGGACATTTTCGCCACTTTGTCATCGGGAGTCGAGGGCCAGCCCCACATAGACATTACCCGATTGGGCTCATGAACTTCAACGTTCTCGTATTTGCGGCGAAGAGTCAAATAGGTCTTGTATTCTTCCTTATATTGTTTCAGGATGTCTTCGGGAATCAGGCTGTAGTATTGGGCTTTGGTGTAGCCAACCTTAGTAATAGGTACTCTGCCCTCCCCTTTGAGGTGGACTTTTTCCCAATCCGGTTCTATGCTGTCAATCTTGGCGATAAGGATAGCTTGCTCCTCCTGACTCAGCAGAGGGAATACTGCTTCAAATAGTTTCTTCTGCTGGTATTCTAGATACGAGGCATGGAACTTTTTGCCCATATTGGCTGCGAGATAGCCATATATTTGTTCCTTGTATCGAGGGACATCCCTGCGCCATCCTTCGAGAGCGATGATGTGTTTAGCGGCGATGTCCGTTGCAGCCAGGTTCATCAGGAGACCGTCAATCTGAGGGTCTTTCTTTTCAACCTTCTCTTCGACAGTATCCAGCAGTTTACTGAGCAGCCAGTCGTCAAAGTGAAGCGTATGACCATGGCCATTGTATAGATATAGTACAGCCGCTGAGCGGATATCATCGTCTTGGAACTCTTCTGATGATGCAAGTATTATGTCCAGCATCTGCAGTCCAATGCCCAGGAAGGCATCCTTGTTCTCTTCTTGGAGGTGCTTTACAATGTTCTCGTAGTTATGAGGTACATCGAAGGACCATTTGCTCTCGTTGGCTTTGACATAGCTTTTGAGGAGATCAAGGAGATAGCTCCCTACGGATACGGGGTCATATTGTAGTAGGCGATTCAAGAGGCTGCTGATTTCAATATCACCTCCTTCTACTCCGTATTTCCGGATGAGCTCCCAAAGCATGGCCGATGTTTGTTCCCCCACCGGCAGGGAGTCGAGGGCCCATACGAACTGCTGGTTGAGCTTTGGATCATGTGCCACCTCTGAGACTTGAGCCAGATAGTTGGTGGCCTTGTTTACGTCAGAGGCTCCTATAGCACAGACGGCGTTGAGGTAACTGCTTAGGAAAGCATTGTCAACTGACTTTACTCCTCCGTTATCGCAGATGTACTCCCATAGCAGGTCTATGCCGTCGGGAGTGATGATGGCGGATAGCAGAATGGGGCGTAACCTTTCATCTTCGAGAATCTGCTTGAATATAGCCTTTTCGGAAGGGAGGAAGGAAGGGTAATAGGCCAGCGTGGTGACAACTAATTGCTTAAGCTGGAAGCGGTATTTATCATTGTCTTGCCCGTCCTTGGCAAAGAGGATTTCGCGGACGTTGGATGCATAGGTCTGCGGATCTACGCTTCGCTGGTAGTCGAGTATCTGTTTGAGCTGCGGGCGGAGGAAAAGTCCTTGATGCTTGTTGAGGAACAGGTCGTTCAAGGTTCTGCCCCGCTCTACGAAGAGACGGGCTGAAATGTACTCGAAAAGGGTCTGGTGGATGAACTGGATGTTGTTGTTGCCGACCTCGGAAAGGAAGGCGTTGGAGATGAGGAATAACCGTTGGTGGGCGGTTTCCGATGGCAGGATTCCATTGTTGATGGTCAGTACCTGGCGTCGGCTCATTTCCGTTGTTATCTCGTCGAGGCTCTTGACCAATGCCTGCGTGGTGCCTGCGGCTTTATCGATGATGATTTCTTTCCATAACGAGCCATACAGATCCTGGAGCGTGGGGCTGGCGTTGACGCGGGTGCGGTCGGCCAGGCGGCAATAGAGGAAAAGGTTCAGCGGAGAGCGAAGGAAGGCCTTGGCTGTATCGCTGATGAACTCGGGGTTGATTTGAGCTGCCCGAAGAGCACCGGTTACGTTTTCTTCTGTAAGCTGCTGCAGTCTGACTTTATCACAACCTTGGTATCGGGCAAAAGCTCTTTCGTAATCAAAGTCGTACTGGCGGCAAGAGACGATAACACGAACATTTGCGATTCGAGTGACTTCGTTTATGAATGTGTTAATCGATTCCAGCGGTCTACGATCCGCAGAAAGGACGGCAGAGAGAGCATCTACTTGGTCTATGAGGATGACGACCTTCTGATCGAGGGCAATCTGTTTGATTGCTTCAGCTGCGGGAGCACCCAGGTTGAGGGCTCTGTCAAGGGTTGTATCAGAGCTGTCGAATACGATATCGGATTTTATTGCGAGGACTGGTGTGCCTTCTTGCTCCAACCTTATTTGCAGGTCATGAAGGATGACGGTCTTACCAAGGCCAGCGCCTGCAAGGAGAACGGCTATTCTGTCTTCTTGGTTTTCTTCCGGGTCTATGGGTTGGGCTAACCAGTTATAAAGTATGTTGGTTTCATCGCGGTCGATATGATGGCCGGGGATGATGTCGGAATAATATGCCCGGAGGTTGGAGGAGGCATAATAGAGGTTGTTGTAGGGGGCCTTGATTGTGGCCAGAATGGACTCTATCCCGCTGCTTATTGTGGTAAGAATCTCTGTCGTTTGAGATTCCATGAGGAAAGGTCCGCAAACCTCATCGGCCAGAAGTTTATCAACCCAAATCTTTAGCAGGGAATTGACTTCGGGGTCGATGGTCTGTGTAGTTGTGAGGTATTGCGTGAGGGCTTCTACGTTGGGGAGAGATGTCTCAAATTGATGGCGGATAGACCGGTTCGGGGACCATTTCTTAAGGGCATCGACATAGAGAGCCTGAGCTCGGTCGGTGAGGCCGGGGTGCTTCTGGAGAATCTGCTTGAGGGCAGAGGATGCTCCGGAGAGGGCGCTGATGGCGAGGCTGGCTATGTCGATCCAGGGAATCATTTGGCGGTTTGGTATAAGATGTTGATCTTTGCTTGTGCGAATTGGGTTGAATAAATATTCGGTATATATGAAGTGTGTTTTATTTCAAGCTTGGAGGGCGCGGTGGCGCCGGTCTCTTCAGGTTATCCGCCGGGACTCGGCCCGGGAGGAAGGAGTGGAACGGAGGGTTGAAGAGAGGGAGGACACTTCCGTTCGATTGCGTTGCGTTTCTTGGAAACTTTTCCGTTTTTAATCGAACATCCCTTTTGTGGGTGGGAAAATATTCGTATATTTCGGTGGAAAATAAGACCTAATTGGTTGACGTTTTCGCACCTGGGTGTTGTGAAACACGCACTGATTTTTGTTCTTTAAAATTCGTCTTATGGCGTTCGATTAGCATTCGATTACGTTCGATTTGAGCCGCACGGTGGGAGTTTTGACTGAAAACGTGTTAAGGAGCGGCGTAATTAGTTGAGGATTAGGCGGTTAGGTGGCAATAGTGACCTTCCCATGGGGAAAAACTCGCAAGATGGCACCTGCTTCAAAGCTGCGGCATGGAACACATAATCCACCCCTTGCATCGCATAGTGAAGTGTACTCTTGTTCCGCACATCTCCTATGTAGAACTTAATTTTGTGCGCCACCTAAGGCATCCTCGCCTGAAAGTCGTGACGCATATCATCCTGCTTTTTCTCATCGCGGCTAAAGATGCGAATCTCGCCGATATCCGTGCGTAAAAACCGATTTAACACGGCATTCCCAAAACTACCCGTACCACCCGTAATGAGGAGGGTTTTGTTTTCAAATACTGACATTATTGAGTTGTTTATTGTTTATGATTCAAAAAAGTCAAAACTCGCAGAACAACAACAGATGTTATAACTATCATCAATTGTAGTGGCGCTTAACTCACAACGACACTCACAAATGAAGCGCCGTATTCCGATAATTCAAACAACTTCTTGATGTATTCGCGCTTCCAGTTGTCAGAAGTAAATTCTGGGATATGGTGCAAACTCTCACATAATCTGATTGTATTCTCATATCGGTTCTCTTGCATTAAACGGTCCATCGAAATGCGGATGAGCCCCAATCGCGCCAAATTATCAATGTACATCGAGATATTATTTCGCTGATCCAAAAGGTCAAACGCTTGATCCGTAAAATTAACCAGTACCTCGAAGAAAGCGCCTTCTGGAGAAACCAACCTGACATCAAGTAAAGGACATGTCATCCCCTTCTTCAACGAACTCAGTATCTTCGCTTCATCCGGATTCAACTGCTTGATTATATCCACAAACGAAGGATGAACCTTCCATTTTGTATCGATATTCATTGAAGAGACAAGCAGATTTGCATACAGTTCACGAAGATTTGGATTATCCTGACAATAAGTCAATTGCTGAATGGCAGGTACAGCAACATAAGAATCCGGTTCCACTATCTTATCAGCCGGCACATCCTTTATCTTCTCTTCAATCGCCTCCGCCGTCATCCTAACACTCGCCTCTCCATTAATTAACCACTTCTCCCATCCTCGCAGCCAAACACGAATGGTTCGTGGTAAAAAGCCAAGGATTTCACCTATTGGCCTCACTACGGGGCGCACAGCGTCTTTGTAGAGGTCTGAGGCTACGGATGAGGCGTTTTCTATTATTTCTTTTGTTAGGTCTGACATATCTCAGAGTGGCTACCTATCGAACAATAAACAGGGTATTATCTTGTCTTTGGCCAAACCAAAGATAACTGCCAAATAAAGTATACACCTTCCTTTCAAGTATTAAATCCCACATAATAACACTTACTCGCTCTTGATCTCTTGGACTTAATTCAGAACTAGAATACTTCGTATCAGCCTTCAGTTTCCCTTCACTCTCTGCCATCTGAATAATCAGCAAACAAATCTCACTCATCGAGACTTCATCGCCCGGACTCATGTTAGCAATGATTCCTCTAACACGTTCGTTCAATTCGCTATCAGAAAACAGAACGGGTACCGGATTGGGGTCGTATGTCATACAAAAGCAACACTTATTATTGTACATATAGACGCGTTGACTTCAAGCCTGACCATGACTTCTTCTGTCTCAGATCGTGATAGACAATCCTCGTCAAAATCACTTCTGCCATTCAAACCTAATTAATCCGAAAGCAGTGTCATCATCATATTCCTTTTCGCTCGTTCTGTCTTCCCTTGTTCAGTCAGGAAGCACTTATCGGATACGGGAGATCCAAATTCATGACCCGCAGTTCATCAAGGACATCATCTATCTCCTGTATCTTAAAAATAGGCTACTCTCTAAGTTAATGTGTCAAATCTTACATAAAATTCCAATTTGCCCTGATGATTCCGTAAATTGAAATACTCGTTCATTTCAGAAGGAATGGGAACAAATATTTTATTCTTTGTAATAATCGTTGTTGATTTAATAGGATGACCGCCTGTCATGTTTTGAGGCAACGGTTCCTTCAAATCAATATCATAATACATAGAAACCTCACTCGAGATATGAGTAAAAACATATACCACCTTGTGAGTACTCCATATCACTTTAGTTGAATGGGGCTCCAAGAAGAAATCGCTATAACGATCAAACAACTTATCCGACAAAGCCAAAAACATAAGGTGATTGTTAAGCACATGATATGTTATCGTCGTTTTTAAAAGCTTCATGGAAGTTTCATAATCGAGTCTCAATAAAGGAGGTTGCGGCATATAAATAACGTCATCCTTACCTATCGCCACGGCGGCTTCAGGGTTCATGTTTTCTTCCACATTAGCTTTGACGCTTGGAACCACATCTTCCACTCGTCCCGTCTGATCAGCACTCACTATTTGCTTTTGACTATTATATATAGCCGCACTCGCTCTATGAACATCAGCTAATGTAGCCTGACCCTTCAAATAATCACTGATAACTTCATCAACCTGCCCCAACTCTTTCTCTTCAATTGAAAACAGATCTTTCTTCTGCTTCATTATCCTCATCAACGCATCTGCACCTTGTCTGGTCGCAGATGGGACAAAACTACTTAAACGAGGATACAGATTCTGGCGGACATAATCTTTTACAAATCCATCGAAGAGACTGTAGTCACTATGATAAACATCACGCAGATAATTGATACTATTTGAATAACGTTTTATATGGATAATCACCTTATCACCTTGTTGTTCAACAAGTACAGGCTGATTATGTGTAATCTCCGCAAAATAAACCTTTCCATTATTAATAAGATAATCACTTTGAAGAATATACTCTATTCTGAAAATAATAGATGTCTCGTCAGTACCCAAATCCACCATATTATAATCAGTGGCTTTCACGTTATCCGGAATGGTTTCAATACCTAAGTGATTCAAATAGCGGTTCTGTATAGCTTTACGAATACCATCGTTACTCAGAATCAACAAGTAATTGTTTTCGTTGGCAAACATATTAATGATTGTCTCATCAGAACCTGGATAGTATCTAACTTCTCGATGATCCATCTGCTTTTGAACATCACCTAAACAAATCCGATCACTTGATGGTTCTCTACGTATTGTTATCTTAGATGCCAACATGGTTGTCATGGCAGGATGTTGGTACACAAATGCCAAATACTCTCGGTTTAGGTCACACGCTTCAAACTGTGAAAACATCTTTACAGCACTGTTTTCAACAGATGAAACAATAGAGGCAATCAGGTTAATACTCTCTCTTGTTAAAGAATCACGACCAGCAGTAGGTACTATATCGAGCAAATTAGCGACTCCACCCCATCTGAAAGAAGATCCCAATGCTAATGGCGCTAATCCAAATCCATTGCGTAGGCCAAAAATAGTTCCGCCATTTTGAATCAACACTATTTCTCCTTTTGCTAATACTCCAAGATGCTTAATCTCGGTAATATGCAGGCTTAACAACCCATTTGTATGACTTCTAGCACATAACCGTAAATGATACTCGAAAGCCCCATCTTTGAAGTCATTCTCACACCTAATAGAATTATCTTCTGCTATCAATGTTGCGCTCACATAATCTTTCTGGCTGATAAGATTGTCATTTAGATACACCGGAATAGACAAATACTGCACATATGGTAATAGATAGGAAAGCGCATCTCTTTCTGTCAAAATAATACCCGGGCTTAAGAATGCAGTAACCGTAGTGCCTATAGGAAGAGTAACATCCGTGATAGTATCCTTGTCAATGCAATCCTCGTCCAAGGAAATATGATCTATCTCAAGACTTGTCTTTATGGTATCAGAAGATGCATAATAACGAGTCACAACTTCCAGCTTATAACACACGCCGAAATTGGCCATTGCCCCAATGCCAAATGTACCAACAACCCCCGCCCTTCTGGCCTCTTCATTATTCTTACCACTCGATCCCGCTTTCCAATAATTATTCTCAACAACATCAAGTGTCATTCCAACCCCATTATCTGAAATAATAACCTTATCTCCTGAGACAATCATTTTGATACAGGGATTAAAATGAGTAGAGTCGAGCGCTTTTCGCATTAGAATCGCATCATATGCATTCTGCAGATTCTCGCGCAATAAAGCGTATGGTGAATCATAAATATCTTTAGCCAGAAGTTTAATTACCTTCTTAATGTCTACTTTAAGCTTCATTGTAGTCAATGTATTATTTAAGTAGAAACTTTGCTTCCGTAATCAATGATTTCAAACTGGCATCAGATGATGATTTGACAAATAATGAATCCAACACTTTTCTTAATGCCACCTTATTGTTGCTCTTGATACAACTCTCAACTACAGCTATGGCTTCATTGTTATTGACTGGCTCAATAAAAAGGTCAATTATTGTTTGGTTATTGTTATCTCGCTGCAACATTTCAAGTACGAATTTCCTCACGAGTACTTTTTCCATACCCAAATCAATCAACTTGTTCACACCTCTTTCAATATCCCCCGTTTTTTCAACTTCAAGGTTAATTGAATTGATACTGTTCTGGAGGGTTTCATCTGCCTCTAATGATTGATGAGGAGTCACAGGAATAGTAAACTTATAACTGGTTTTTCTGGAGCGTCCAATGGTACCTGCATCCCACGCAGGCATAACATTTAATGCGGTTGAATCCTCTCTGGAGTAAAGGGTAATGTCACAATGGTCTTCAAAAGTTTCAGCTACTAGCAAGTTATATTGGCGTGTTTTTGCGGGAGGCAAGTCATTCGTGTTACCATACAGAGTCCCTGCACTTATCAACTTAAGCTTATCTTCTGAAAAAACATCTTTGTACTCATTGACAATCCCACTAATATGCTGATGACCATGTAAGGCAATGAAGATTCCATTCTGAACCATATTATCAAGGATGGAATAGTCAAGATAGTTGTTCTCATTTGGCAAACCATGAGTATGATGATGCCAAACTCCTACAAGCAGCCTACCATTCTGCTTTGCTTCCAATAAAGAGCGTGTAAGGGCAGAGAGTGAGCGTGGAGAAATGTAACCACTTAAACGAAGATGGTCCAACTGATAGCAGCTGTTGAAACAGGCGAAAGCTATATTCAATTCTGGAATATCGATCAGATAACTCTGCCTATCAGGATCTTTGGGAAACTCACGGATACCAGCAAAGAATGAGTCATAGAATCGGATAAAATCATCAAACCTCGTATTGTATGTATTTCTGTCATTTATCTTATTGAAATGCAAAGTTTTCCACGACCATCTAATATCTGCTTCGTCTGACCAGAGGGCATCAGCAAGCTCCTCAATTTCCTTTTCATCATGATTAATCTGCTCCATACTTCGCTCCGAAACATATCGGCTCACATCATGATTTCCCGGAACTATTACCAAATTACGACGGTCTTGACTATTTGTTCCTATAAAGAGTGTACAAAGTTCATTAAGGAACAACGTGGCCGTCTCATACTGTTTATCAATCTGGCCTTTCGCCAAGTCCGCATCCTGCTCTTTACTGCCGTCGACAATATCCCCGCTTACCACTATTAACTTAACAGGAGGCAACCCCATTTCCTCAAAACGAGTCTTCTCCACCAAAAATGAAGACATAATACAATCAATGTTTTCAGTCTTTATTCGGTGAAGGTCAGATATATGGAGGATACTGTATTTCATATACTTATGCCTTAGGCGCTATAACCAATTCGACATCTTCAACCTTAAACACTCTATTTGTCTTGCTGGTATTGCAAGAATCACATGTGGGGGTAATATACAATTTGCCACTGATATCACCTACCTTTACCACATGTGCCCCATGCAAAATGTCTGTATTAACTCTTTTCCCACAAGATGGACAAACAACGGTCTTGTTGTTCAAATTAATTGTAGACTCTTTATGCTGGTTTTCTTGCCAGTATTGTATCATACTTCTATCCGCTTCGGTATTCTTCGCATTCAAAACTAAAGACATCCCTATCGCTACTTTGCCATTCCAAATTTCTTCATTTGTAAGCAACGGGGAATATCTGAAAATCGTCCCACTTACACTATGAAAAGGAATACCATCGTTATCTAACACTGCATACCAAATACCATCACTTGGAATCGTGGCGATAGCATTTGTGCTGCAAAGACTACGCTTTACAAGTTTCACATTCTTATGATACAATTCAAAATCATCTTCTGAAAGAACAGCAATATGCATCTTATGAAGACCAAAAAAAACAAACTTGATTTTTTCGCCGGAGACACATCCTGTCATCCTCAAAGATAAAAATAGATTCATGTCTTAAGTTATTATAAGTCAAATATGCTGCCCTCTTAAAGGTAACATTCATCAGAACTTACTATTTCAGTTGACAATCACTGACCAACAGAATTGACTAAAGTCCAAAAACTATTATGCAATTGGATAGTACGACTATAAATATTACGTACCCACTGAACAAGATTATCCAATAGCGCCCGATCTCCTCCTCCAAGTAAAGCTTGTTCAATTGAAGGATAGACATTGTCCCAATCTCGTCTTAAATCAGACATCATAGCATAGTTCATTTGAATACTCTGAATCATCTGTTCAGGAATTCGATTATTAACACCTGCTCTAACTATCTGTTCAAGATAACCAGTAGGGAGAAGGGTTTCGGGATGACTCAGGAGCCTTTGATTCCTCCGAGAAATCTCCAAAAGCTCCTCTAATATGGCTTCATTTTTTGGACGCTTGCTGGAGGAAGCGGATGTACCCTGTCCATCCTTTTTCTTCTCAATATGTTTCAATTGATCCTCAAAGGAAGGCCACCACACATCAAAAGACTTGTCTAACAATTGAGATGGAATCCCACTGTCACCACACACGGAATTTATCGTTGCAAGGAGTTTCTTCACATCCTCCTTTTCAAAAATAGTTGACTGAAACTGTACCAAAGGCCCTTTAACATCAGACCGTTGAATCCCCAACAAAAAGGGACAGACATGCGAATTACTAATCTTCTTCGATAGTGCACCTGCTTCAAACATCAACCACGGCTCCTCTAGATTCTCCTCGGTGACACAAAGAATCCCAAATGAACAATTCTCTAACTCTTGTGCTATCTCGATGCTCCATCTAGAACCTTTGTCTATTTCTTCCGAAGACACAAACGGCTCAAGAGATTGTATAACTGAAGGTAGCCAATCCCGAAGAGCAATTGCAACATCGTGACTCTTTTGTTTTGACCAACTGATAAAGATTTTCATAATATCGCAAAATGTAGCATATACAATCCCTTATACCACCTTCACAACTGTATCATACAAAAGCCCCACTTTCAGCGCAGGCACACGATATAGGCCACCGAGTTGCATGAAGTCGTCGGTATCATTGAGTTTTTTATTTTGATCAACTGTATCAACATCAATTAATTATAAACAAGGACTGGAGCTACACTTCATTCATAAGACTATGGGAAAATAGGTGTGTTCTCTGGACAGTCCACAGTCAGTGAAGTAACGGCGAGCAGGCTCGCTATAAGTATAGTTCACGCCAGCGATGACGGTACTAATAGTTCTCGCACCTGATCTGGAAATAGCTCTGTGGATGATCGCAAACCGGGCAAATCTCCGGAGCCTTAGGTCCAATGACAATATGTCCACAGTTAGAGCACTGCCAGATGCAATCACCGTCCCGGGAGAAAACGATCCCATTCTCGATGTTGGAAAGGAGCTTGCGGTAGCGTTCTTCATGTTCACGCTCGATAGCGCCCACCATTTCGAACTTATCGGCGATTTCGTCGAAGCCTTCTTCACGAGCTTCGGCGGCCATGCGGGCGTACATGTCGGTCCATTCGAAGTTTTCGCCGTCAGCAGCATCTTTCAGGTTGGCTTCGGTGCCGGGTACTTTACCACCATGGAGGTACTTGTACCAGATCTCCGCGTGCTCCTTTTCATTGGCTGCGGTTTCTTCGAAGATCTTTGAAATCTGCACATAGCCGTCCTTCTTGGCCTTGGAGGCGAAAAAGGTGTACTTGTTTCGTGCCATCGACTCCCCGGCAAAGGCTTCGAGGAGATTCTTTTCGGTTTTGGTTCCTTTGAGGTCCATATTTAATCTCTTTTAAAAATGTCGCGTGTATAAACTTTATCGATCACATCGTCGAGCGCCGAATCGTAACGATTCGCTATGATAGCCTGGCTGCGGCGCTTGAAATCGGCCAAATCATTAACCACAAGACTGCCGAAAAAGCGGGTGCCGTCGGGCAATGTAGGTTCGTAAACGATGACCGTTGCGCCCTTGGCCTTGATGCGCTTCATAATGCCCTGGATGGCACTCTGGCGGAAATTGTCGGAGTTCGACTTCATGGTGAGGCGATATACGCCGACCACGACACTCCCCTCCCTCGATTCATCCCACTGTGCAGAGGCTTCATAATACCCGGCTCGACGCAGCACCTGGTCAGCGATGTAATCTTTCCGGGTCCGGTTGCTTTCCACAATGGCCTGGATAAGGTTCTCAGGCACATCTTCGTAGTTGGCGAGCAACTGCTTGGTATCCTTCGGCAGGCAGTACCCACCATAGCCGAAACTCGGGTTGTTATAGTGTGCACCGATGCGTGGGTCAAGGCAAACTCCGTCAATGATTGCCTGCGTGTCGAGTCCCTTAACTTCGGCATAGGTGTCAAGTTCGTTGAAATAGCTCACGCGGAGGGCCAAGTATGTATTGGCGAAGAGCTTCACGGCTTCGGCTTCTTTCATCCCCATGAAGAGCGTGGGGATATCCTGCTTAATCGCGCCTTCCTGCAGCAGGGCCGCGAAGGTTCGGGCGCGTTCCTCAAGGTCATTGGTCACCACAGCGCGAATCGCGGCGTTCTCTTCGTCGAACCCGTCGATAATCTTCGGGTAGCCAACGATTATCCGACTCGGGTAAAGGTTGTCGTACAAGGCTTTGCTTTCGCGTAGAAATTCCGGCGAAAAAAGCAGGTTGAACTTCTTGGCACCCTTGGCCGCATATTTCACGTACAAGCCTCGGGTATAGCCGACCGGAATGGTCGATTTGATGACCATCGTAGCATCGGGATTGACGCTCAAAACAAGGTCGATCACTTCCTCCACGTGGCTTGTGTCGAAGAAGTTCTTCTGCGGGTCGTAGTTAGTAGGCGCGGCGATAACCACGAATTCTGCCTCTTTGTAGGCTGTTGCGCCATCGAGCGTCGCGGTCAGGTCGAGATGCTTTTCGGCGAGGTATTTTTCGATATATTCGTCCTGGATGGGCGACTTTTTATGGTTGATCAGATCCACTTTTTCCGGAATCACATCTACGGCGGCCACATGATTGTGCTGCGCCAACAAGGTGGCGATGCTCAATCCTACGTAACCGGTACCGGCAACTGCAATGTTCATAAGCTAGGTATTAGAGGCCCGGTCAACCTCAGGTCATGGCCGAGGGTGACGCCGGGCAGGACGTATTATACTTTCGTTTTGCTTCTTCGTAAGTGTCAAGACTGCCGATATCAAACCGCCCACCTGGCATCAGCCAGGCATGAATGGGCGTCCGGTCTACGAGATAGTGCGCCAGGTTACCAGGCGCATCGGCGCCGCAGCCGTTTTCTATGGCGTGGCGTATAAGATCCAGGTCCTCTTTGCGGTAAATGTAGAACGGCGGCACGGCCAAATGGCTGACCGGTTCCTGCGGCTTCTCCTGCATCATCAGTACGCGCATGTCCACATCGACGGCGATGACACCCGTACGCTGGAGTTTCCAGATCTGCGGTTCGTGGTGGCACATGATCATTGAGGTTTTCTTTGTCTTGAACGCTTCCACAAAACCTCGGAAGCTGAAGTCCAGAATGTTGTCGGCCGCTACGACGAGGATGTTATCTTGAATATCATAAGTCTCAATGGCCAGAATCAAGTCGCGGACGGCCCCGAGGCGGGTTTCATTGGTGGTTGTCCCATCATCAAGGACCCGGATGGGTTTAGATGGCCGATCAGGTCGGCCATGACGCCGTTCGTCATGCCCGGCGTCACCCTCGGCCACGACCGGGGGTTGACCGGGCTTCTGGCGCTTCGCAGCCCAGTCTTCAAAGATTCCGGCGAATTTGTGGTTCGTGACCACGATATGTTCGTCGATTTCAGGAATCGTATCAATGTCGTCGAGCATCCGGTCCAGGATCGTGCTGTTCCCGATGGCCAGCAGCGGCTTAGGGAAGTGCTCGGTCAGGGGATATAAGCGGGTGGCGTAGCCTGCTGCGATAACGATGGTTTTCATACGAATCGGGCGCCGTCGTCGGATTTGCAGAAATAGACGCGGAAGGAGTTCTTGTACTGCGGGTATTGAGCGAGGTATTTCTCAGTAATCTCGCGTTCAATGCTTTCTTTCTTGGCCGGATCCACCAGGGCGATGCACGCACCCTTGAACCCAGCACCGCTGAAACGACCACCGTAGATGCCGTCGGTCGTGAGCATGGCGTTGTAGATCGCAATGAGTTCGGGACTGCCACACTCATAGTTGTGGATGCTGCTCTCACAACTGGCCTTGCTCAGACTGCCGAACCACTCGAGGTTGCCGGTTTCCCATGCGGTGATTCCTTCACGGACGCGTTTGTGTTCACTGAAGAAATGCTCAGCTCGTCTGGCGAAACGCGGCGGCATCTCGTCTCGGTGACGTTTGAACATTGATTCACTCACGTCACGCAGGAATGTCTTGTTCTGCTCCTTGAGAGGGATGTTTTCATAGGCCTGCACCAGCCATGTGGCCGTCTTGCACTCCGCTACGCGAAGGTTATAGTCGCTGGAAGTCAAACTACGGGTGAGCCCGCTGAAGAAAATGCCCAGCTCGAAGTCCGGCATCTGAGGATTCTTCGGGATGAGACGATACTCGTTGCTTTCGCAGTCGAGCATCAGCAGATGATCTTTCTTACCCAAGGCAATGCACGCTTGGTCAAGGAGTCCGTTGTTCAAGCCAATATACTCGCGCTCAGCTTCGCTTGCAATCTTCATCACCTCGAAGGGTTCAAGCGTGATATTATTGGCTTTGGCAAAAGCCATCACATAAGCGATCAGGACAGCCGCACTGCTGCTGAGGCCGCCAACCGGAATGGAGCCTTTGATAACTCCATCGATACCTTGCGACAACTTGAAACGTTTCTGGAGAGCGAATTTGGCACCGCGGGCGTAGTCGCCCCAGTTACCTTGTTTGACCAGAGCCGGCGTCGCGATGTCGAAAGTCACGTCACCGGTGAATGTCTCGCTGCGGAGATTCACCGTACTGGATTCTGAAACGTCGAACCAGAGGTCCACGCCTTTGTCGATGGCGAAGCCGGACACGAGTCCGTGCTGATGGTCAACGTGGGCTCCCAAGGGGCACACGCGATAGGGACTAAAAATGTGATATTGCATAGGGTAGATGCCCGATCGGCCCCCGGTCGTAGCCGAGGGTGACGTCGGGTATGACGTTAAGTCAGGTCGGGAACGATGTTAACTAATCTTCTCGAGGAAAGCCGGCGGAATGTACGACACCGCCACAACGGCAACGCCACGGACTTCCACGATGAGTTTGCGGTCGGAACGAACTTTCTTGATGTAGCCTTCGGCACCCTTGTAGAGGCCGTCAATTACCCGGACATGCTCGCCGCGTTTGAAGTCGGGCACACTTTCGCCCAGATACTGGACGCGTGTGCCACGGTCTGCTGCGGTGAGGATGATGAAGCTTCGCATCTCCACATCGTCGATGGGTGCGGGCTTCTTCGTGGCAAAGTCCTGGTAGTACATCAGGTCGCTGTTGTGCAGTTCCTTGTAGGCACGGAGAAAACTCGGCGTGGTGCGCAGAAAGAGCAACGAGTTCACAAGCGGTTTGTTGACGTAGGTCAGCTTGCCGTTCTCGAACTTCTCGATGGTGGTCATCGCCACGTAGGTGGTGATGCCTTTCGCATCGAGGTCGGCTTTGATGTTCATCAGCCGACTGTAGAATATTTTCAGCGCATACCAGCGCACTTCTTCCTTGGGCATGGGTATAAATTTCACTCCTGTACGCCGGAGAAGCGCGCAGCAGTCACGGTTCGGCAGGATTATCTTTCCCCGCGTTCCGATCCTGCCTACATCCATAGGCGGTGTCCGGGAACCGACCGATTTTTGTTCACGTGCACGGCACGAAAAATCTTAACAAAAATACGAATAATTATGTAAAAAAGAAAAAGAATTAAGAAAAAGAAAAACTATCGTCCGCGCTTCTGAGCCAAACAAACGTCACAACAGCCACAGGCCCGACCGTTTTCCTGCCCAAAATAGCGATACATCTGGACGCAGCGGCACTCCAACTCATTCTCTACGAGATCAATGAGCGCTTCGAGCCGTTCGCTGCGCCGGTTCAGCCGCTCGTCGTATTCCTGTTTAGGGAGACGGAGATTCTTGTCGTCGAGCCGCTCATAGTTGAGGCAGAGCATCGGGGCGTTGATGGCCGGGATGAACTGAAGCACCTGGCGCCGGGCGAGGGCGCGGAGCTTTTCGGTGACGACTTCGGGCGCATAGCGGCCTGTCCGGGCAATCTTCTCCACGTCGATGGGTACGTACTCGGTAAATAGGCCCGTGTACATCCTGAGGAGCAGTTTTACGAAGCGGTCGGTGTCATCGCTGCCGAGTTGGACGCGGTAGAGTTCGTCGCGATTCACGAGAAACTGGAGCTTCGCAGGAATCTGCAGCGTCTCTGTCAGGGTCCAATAGCCTGCCGTCTCGATGTATTTGATGGCGTAGTACGCAGTCCGGGCATGGAGCCGGAAGTGCTTCGCAAACTTCTCGAGTTCGAATTTCACACTGGCGCCCCTGCCCTCCTCATAGGCGAAGCCGAGGAAAATGAAGACTTTCTGATAGATGTCGCGGATATAGTCGAGCGGCGGATAGGTCGCGCGGACGGTCTGGCGCAGCCGGGCCACGTCGGTCCGGTTCCAGAGCAGGACGGCAAACGCGTTATTTCCATCGCGGCCGGCCCGTCCGGCTTCCTGGAAATAAGCCTCCAGAGAATCGGGCATATCGTAGTGACAGACGAATCGAACATCAGGCTTGTCGATACCCATGCCAAAGGCATTGGTCGAGACAATCACGCGGGTCTCCCCTTTCTTCCAGGCATCCTGGATTCTTGTCCGCGTGTCGCGTCCAAGACCGGCATGATAGCCTTCGGCATTGACGCCATGCTGCTGCAGAAACGCTGCCAAATCTTCGGCGTTTTTCCGCCGGGAAACGTACACGATTCCGCTGCCTTCGACACCCTGACAGACGCGCAAGAGTTGGCCCATTTTGTCTTCCGTCTGCCGGAAAACATAGGACAAATTCGGCCTCGAAAAATCGCCTACCAGTTTGTTGGGTTTCCGGAAGGCGAGCTTCTCCATAATGTCGTCGGCCACGCGTGGTGTCGCCGTAGCAGTCAGGGCAACGACCGGAATTGTTCGACCGATAATGTTCCGTATTTCAGCGATTTCAAGATAATCCGGCCGGAAGTCGTAGCCCCATTGCGAAATACAATGCGCCTCGTCCACCACAAGCTGACAGACACTCATCTTCGCCACCCGCGCTTTAAACAAATCAGTACGAAGCCGCTCGGGAGAAACATACAAGAATTTGTAGTCCCCATAGATGGCATTATCAAGGGTAATATCAATCTCCCGATACGTCATTCCCGAGTAAACCGCCAACGCCGGAATCCCTCGATCCCGCAGGTTCTGGACCTGGTCTTTCATCAATGCAATCAACGGCGAAACCACCAGACAAATCCCCTCCTTCTTCATCGCCGGCACCTGGAAACACACCGACTTCCCACCCCCCGTCGGCAAGATCGCCAACACATCCCGCCCCGCCATCACCTCCGCAATGACCTCCTCCTGCATCGGCCGGAACCGATCGTATCCCCAGTATTTCTTTAATGTCTCCAGCATGGCTCCAACGCCGTGCAGGAGGCTTGCATCTTCTGATTCTTTGGCTCTTGCTCTGGAAACCATGCCACCCTCGGCAGTGTAAGAGGGAGGGGCCCGCCGCGAAGCGGTGGGAGGGGTCGCGCTCAGCGCGACGTTTCCAGAGCAAGAGCCAAAGAATCGATGTAAGCCTCCATTAAATCGAATTCAAATTCTTTTCGTTCAAAAGTTGCTTTCCTTCCGGCGTGTAGGCGTAAGCGATGCGGTCGGCATAGTGCTCTTCCACCTTTCCGCGGACAATCTTCATCGTCGAATTCATCATACGGTTCGCAATCGTAAACGGCTCATCACAGACCACCACCGCATTGGGCAACCACCGCTCCGGGAATAACCCGTAATGCGCCCCACCCTTCCGGTAAGAATCAATCTCCGCCTGAATCTTCTGCAACATCGCCACCTTGCCTTCACGACTGGCCGGATCCATCCCTTGCTTCTTCACAAAGTCCGCCAACGCCTCCTTCTCCGGCACAATCAACACCATCGTATAAGGATCCTGATTGTTGTGAAGCACCACTTGCGATACATACTTCGAAACCTCAGGTAATGAATCCTCAAACCCCTCCGGAGAATACTTCTCCCCATCGGACGAAATCAGCAGACTCTTGAAACGCCCGACCACATACAGGAAGTCCGTGTCCCAAGGACAAATGTACCCCATGTCTCCCGTGTGCAACCAACCATCCACCACCGTGTCGGCCGTCGCCTTCGGGTTCTTCCAGTAGCCCGCCATCACATTCTCGCCCCGGATGACAATCTCCCCCTTCGTGCCGATCGGCACCTCATTCCCCTGCTCGTCGCAGATCTTGCAATCCATCGGTTTGACGATGCGACCCGACGAACCGAAAATCGCATGGCCCGAAGAGTTCGCACAGATAATCGGCGTCGCCTCCGTGAGGCCGTAGCCCTGGAACATCGGCATCCCCACCGCACAGAAGAAACGCTGCAGCTCGATGTCAAGCAACGCGCCGCCACCCACGAAGAACTTCATCCGCCCGCCAAACCCTTCACGTACACTCTTGAAAATCAACTTGTCGAACAGCCACATCAGCGGCTTGCGCCAGCAGTCTTTCAGACCGCCGCGATTGTAGTATTCCTTGTTGTACGCGATTGCATTCTTCACCGCGAAGTTGAAGAGCTTCTCGACCTTCGGTCCCTTGGCCTTCACGCTCGTCTCGATGTTCTTCTTGAAGTTGCGCGCGAGCGCCGGCACGGAAAGCATGACGTGCGGGCGCGTCTCCTTGATGGCCGTGGGAACGTTCTTCAGCGTGGCCAACGCATTGCGCCCGATCGGCACGAAAGCAATGCTGCCGCCATAGTACATCATGGTATACATGCCCGCCACGTGCGCGAAACAGTGGTCGAGCGGCAAGATGATGAGCATCACCTCGTTCTCCCCGATGCTGATGACCGAATGACCCTGCGCCACATTCGCCGTGTAGTTGCGATGCGTGAGCAAGATGCCCTTCGGGTCGGCCGTCGTTCCGGAGGTGTAACTGATGTTGGCATAGTCGTCGGGGCCCACACTGCGGAAGCGCGCCTCGAACTCGGCCCGGTGCTCTTTCAAGAAAGCGTCGCCCATCTGCTGCACCTCCGACATGCGAATTTCACCTTCGCGAAGCGCATCCACATGAAACGCCGTGTCATCGAAAACAATAATCTTCTTCACGTCGGGGCATTCCCCAATAATAGCCCGGATCTTGGGCAACTGATTGGCCGACACAAGAATCCACTTCGACTCGGAATGATGGATGCGGAAGAGCAAATCGCGTCCCTCACCCAGGTTGACCGATAGCGGCACATCCACAGCGCCGGCATAGAGCGCGCCCAACTCAGCCAGGATCCACATAGCCCGGCTCTCAGAAAGCAAAGCGATCTTCTCGCCCTTCTGCAAACCCATCGCCATGAGCCCCGCCCCGATGCGATAAGCCTCCCTGCGCGTCTGCTCCTGCGTGATCTCTTTCCACACACCATCCACCTTCTCCCGAAGATACGTATGATCAGCAAACTGATGCGTGTATTGTTCTACAAAATCGATAATAGTCGGACGATTGGTTTCCATATGATTTGATATTATTTGATTGCTCGATTGCTTGATTACTTGGGTACTTGATTGTTTGGTTACCAGATCACTTGCGAGGTTGGTTGCTTGACTGTTTGATTACCAGATTAGCTGAGTGCTTGTTTGCTTAGTTACCTGATTACTTAGTTACTCGATTGCTCGATTGCTTCGTTACTTGGCTACCTATTTACTCATGCTCGATAAATTCTCGTTACTTAGCTGCTTGGTTAACAGATTACTTGTTTGTTTGGTCACTTGTTTGCTTGATCGCCTGTTGACTCATTGATCCGTCACGAATCAGTCAATATCCATCCCCGCCTCCACGAACCGATCACATTCATCCCCGGCACCAAGCTAATTTGTCAAAGATACGTAATTCTTAGCAAAAACCATACAGTTTCAGGCTTTTCCTTTCCTCCCCGGCATGCACCTGCTTCCGAAAACCCCGAACCCATTATCTCCCGACAGCCCCGAGCCCACTCACCCATCGTCAAACGCCACTCGGACGCCATCACTCCCGGCTCGCATCATTTCCCGCCTCTTCCGAGCCCTTCAACCCATCGATAAACGCCCTTCTGGCACCACCTACCCCGGCTCGCATCATTCCCTGCCTCTTCCGAGCCCATCAACCCATCGTCAGGCACCCCTCAAATACCATCGTCTCCGGCTCGTACCGACATTAAACTGTGCCGAGCCCATTTACCCACAGTCACAATCTCCTCAGACCTCACCTCATCCGGCTCGCATCAATTCCCAGTCTAACCCGAGCCCAACAGCCCATCGTCAAGTGCCACTCTGACACCATCACTCCCGGCTCACCCCAACCCCAAACTGGCCCGAGTCCGTTCAGCCCTCGCTGAAGCAACACCATTCCACAACACATCGGGCTCGCAAAAGAACAAGTCAATCCCATCCGCTCATGGCATTGACGCTTATCTCCCGCCAGCAAGCTGGCGAGGATAAGCGAGAATAAGTCTATGATTATCAATGATTTTAGTCGCGGTAGCTTCAGCTTGTGGCTCAAGCGGTTATCTCCCGTCCGGGCTGCAGGGGCTCTAGAGGGGGCTCCTGCGCCCGGCCGAGGATAACCGATCGGCCGACGATATGCTCATTTAAACAAAACGAACCGCTTCCAGTAGCTTACTGAATGCGTGAATGCCCGACTCGATTTTGCGAACGGTCTTTTCAGAAGGTTTCCGGAATCCGCTGATATAGTGTCCCAGCTGTTTTTGGTTAATTCCGGTAATTCTTTCTAATCCTGCCAGACTAAACGCGTACGCGAAGTCCTGGAGGAAAGAAGGGACATCATACTTAAATAAGAAAGACGTCTCCTCAAAGGATTCTCCGGTACTAATGACATACTCCTTCATATCTTGATAACCGGCATTGAAATCATCCATTGCCTCTTTTACAGTATTACCCGTCCCTATGATACCGTATGCGAAGTCTTTATCCTCGATAAAAATGGAATACTTGCCATCCGTTCCTTTTTCGATAATGGCTGTGACGTCCTTTTTCATAAATATTTCACAAATAATTACTGCCCTATAGTTTAACCCCTGAGCGGATTTCTATATCTTTTTTCGTTCCCGGTTTTGCCTCTTCTGCTTCGTGATAACTCGTCTCAAACAGCAGACCAGTAATCGAACTCTTCCAAATGGGATGCTTTTTTCCATTTCGTATGACAAAACAACCGGCCTTTATCAATTTCCTGTGTATTTCAGCGTACTTCATTATCTCCCCTACATACCATTTGCAAAGATAGTAATTTTTCTATCAATCTCAAGCCACAAATTTCCGTATTTCGGCCAAAGGCAGGTGCGTGAGCTTGGCTAACTGACGAAACGACAACTTGTAGAGAGTGCGTAATCGTTGTGCAAGTTGCACCCGCTGCTCCCCATTCAGTTTGCGGACTGTTGTCACGCCAAACATCGATGCACATACTTCCTTGCACTTTTGAGTTGCTTCTGTATCGTCAAGCGTAACACCCAGATAGGCTGCTTCACGACGCTTGATCTCCTGGTCTTTCTGCTTGTTCGAGGACATGAATACCCGGAAACTATTGTGGGTACGGTAGATTTGCTCGTAAAGGGCAACATCAACATAGTTTTCCGGAAGAATCAAGCCGTTGCAAATAAGCCAGTGCTTAGGAATACGCCGCTTGGAACAAGCGAGTTTGCGAACGACAGAATAACTTAAAGAACCAGCTGGAACAGGATCATGCAAGACGCCATCCTCATCATAGCGCCAGATTGATATGTGGTTATTAGACCTAAAGTACATAGAGCCGGTACCCCACCGGTAATCATAGGGCAGTACCTTTTTCCCATCCTTTGTCGGCTGAGCCACAACGTAAGTTCCAATATCAAGAAGATGGTTTTCATCATCAATCGGCTGAATATCCAGATCGATATTGGCACCCTCGAGCGTTCCTCGAGTCTTGGTTACATGACGAATGTAGCTCCGTTCAAACATGATCTTGAAAACCATACAGTCTTCATAACTGCCTTCCATGAGAATATGTAAATGCGTGTCTTCGATGGCAAAAGCAACAATACGAACCTTGCAATATGCTGCGCAAACCGCAATCAAGTTGAACGCAGCACGATAGTCTCGCGACCGATGCGAAGAATCAATAAAACAAGGCGTCAGAGCGCCATCGGAAGTAAGATGATAGAATTCGAGTTTGTACATCACTGTATCTAGCGCCTCAATCTCCCGCCACCAACGCGATGACAACAGTTGAATCGACATACAAATATAGCACATGAAACAGGGTTTGTCAAGTGCTTTTTACGGTTCGGCACGAACGCGAACTAACGCGAGCCCGTGAAGGTGCCGATTCACGGTAATCTGACGACAGTACAACGGGCTCGGGCTTTACGCAAACCTGTGCGAGCCCAAAAGGAAGCAGCGAGACGGCGGCACAACGAGGAATCGACAGGCTCGCACCTGGCGGAGAAAAACGCGAGCCCGAAGGGAAGCGGAAAGACAGCAGCGGAACAGGACATCGACAGGCTCGCACCGGGCGGAGAAAAACGCGAGCCCATAGGGAAACGGCGAGAGGATGGCAGAACTGGGATTTCATGGGCTCGCGGTAGGGTAATCGAACGTGGATTGTTTGATCGGGCAATCGGTTATCCTCGGCTGGGCGCAGGGAGCCCCCTCTAGAGCTCCCTGCTGCACAGACGGGAGATAACCGCCACAGCCACAGTCGGTCCGACCAGTTAATCGCCCCATCAAACAACCACTGAAAGATCTCGCGGTTATCCTTGACAGCGCTCGCGCTGGCAGGAGATAACCGCCCTACTCCACCGACGTCGCAAACAAAAAAAGACGATCTGCGAGCCCGAGAAAATGCCGAATGGCAAGGGACAAATGGCAGGATACTGGGCTCGGGCTTTTCGCAAACCGGTGCGAGCCCGACAGAAGGTAGCCAGACGGTGGCAGAATAGCGAATCATCGGGCTCGCACCTGTCGGAGAAAAATGCGAGCCCGAAGGGAAGCGGAATGACAGCAGCAGAACAGGAAATCGACAGGCTCAAAAAGATTAAGGCAAAGGAAAAAACAACGATATCAGACAGCCCTCATCTTATTGCATTTTTTCGAAAAAGCCGAAAATCAGTAATTCTCAAATCCGAGTTTTTTCTTGAGTAAGGGACCAACTATCTTTGGCAGAGACTTCGGCATAACAATTATTCGCAGATTTGTGAATTATTCATAATTGTTATATCTTTGCAAACGATTGTGGTGTATGATTATTGAGTTTGAGGACAACGCATTGAAGGAGCTTTATTTGACTGAATTCACAAAGGACAAGAACTATAAGCGTCTTCCAAAGGACATCATTAAGCGCTTTGTCAAGGTTGTGAACTATCTGAGAGGAGCGCGACGTGTCGAAGATTTGTTTCTCATCAAGTCTCTTCATTATGAGAAGAAAGTAGGCAATCTAAAAGATATCGAAGCGGTTTGGATTAACAGCCAGTACCGTCTGCTTTTTAAGAGTTCACCTAATGAGCAAGGTATCCATACAAATATACTTTTAGCAAAAATATCCAAGCATTATGAGTAACAAAGCACTAGTCCCCTTTGAGGCGACACATCCAGGTGAACTCATAAAGGACGAATTGAAAGAAAGGGGGCTCACGCAAAAACGGCTCTCGGAGATTACGGGAATCCAAGCATCTGTCATCAGTGAAACGATTACCGGTAAGCGTTCTATTTCACTTAATATGGCTATTGCTTTGGAAAAGGCATTGGGTATTCCGGCCGACATGTGGATGAATCTTCAGACACAATACAATCTGGATACAGCCAATATTGCTGAACGAGAGAACCAACGGGAAACCGTCTCTGTAACTATAACTATACCAGCCCGTGACAGGAACCTACTCAAAGAAATATCTCGAAAATTCGGCTGGGCCTGCATGCTCTAGATCTGGTCTCTGCATAAAGCATTGCCATAAGGATTATTTCATGAGAATCCTGTACTGGTTGTTTGTTCGGGTAATCGGTTATCCTCGGCTGGGCGCAGGGAGCCCCCTCAAGAGCTCCCTGCCGCACAGACGGGAGATAACCGCCATAGCCACAATCGGTTCGGCCTGTTAATAACCACCGTAAACAACCACTGACAGATCTCGCGGTTATCCTTGACAGCGCTCGCGCTGGCAGGAGATAACCGCCCTACTCCACCGACGGCGCGAGAAGAGATTATTCAATCCGCGAGCCCGGCAAAGTACCAATTGACGATGGCCAGAGAACGAGACAACGGGCTCGGGCTTTTCGTAAACCATTGCGAGCCCGATAAAAGGTAGCCAGACAGTGCCTGAACAGCTAAGCAATGGGCTCGCAAGGGTCACAGACAAACGCGAGCCCGAGGAGAACCGGCAGGACAGTGGCAGAACTGCAAATCAACGGGCTCGCAAGGGTCACAGACAAACGCGAGCCCGAAGGGAAGCGGAAGGACAGCAGCAGAACGGGGAATCGACGGGCTCGCACCGGGTGGAGAAAAACGCGAGCCCACAGGGAAGCGGAAAGACAGCAACGGAAAGGGGAATTGACGGGCTCGCACGTCGCGGAGATGGGCTCGCACCTGGAGAGAAGTGGCGGGCGCGTAATAGGAGGGAGAAGATGGTGGCGGGAAAGAGGCCGCGCAGTTGTTGATAACCGGTGGAATAATTTTTGTAGTATGCGAGCGCGGAATTGGTAAAAAAGGTTATCTTTGCGGATGGTGGAAACCGTCTTGGAAAAAACCGGGAACGGACCAGACCAGAAACTAACGAAACCCAATAAAACAATTAAAAAACAACGATAAACAAAACATAATACTATGCCTAGCATCGATCTGAAAAAGTACGGGATCAAAGGCACGAAGGAAGTGCTTTACAATCCCTCTTACGAAGTGCTCTACAATGAAGAGACCAAACCTGGCCTGGAAGGCTATGACAAAGGTGTTGTCACCGAACTGGGTGCGATCAACGTGATGACCGGCGTGTTCACCGGCCGCAGCCCCAAAGACAAATACATCGTCTATGACAAGACGACGAAGGAAGGCGCTCCGGGCGAAGTTTGGTGGACGACTCCGGAGTATCCGAACGACAACCACAAGATGTCGGAGAAGGTTTGGAAGGAAGTCAAGAAGATGGCTCAGAAACAGCTCAGTGCCAAGCGGCTGTTCGTCGTGGATGGCTTCTGCGGCACGCATGCCGACACCCGCATGAAGGTTCGCTTCATCATGGAGGTGGCTTGGCAGGCCCACTTCGTGACCAATATGTTCATCCGTCCGAAGAACCAGAAGGAATTCGACCAGGAGCCGGACTTCGTAGTCTATTGCGCTTCCAAGGCGAAAGTTGAGAACTACAAGGAACTAGGTCTGCGGAGCGACACTTGTGTGGCGTTCAACGTCACCAGCCGCGAGCAGGTGATTCTGAACACCTGGTACGGCGGTGAGATGAAGAAAGGTATGTTCTCCATGATGAACTATTATCTCCCGCTCAAGGGCATCGCCGCCATGCACTGCTCGGCCAACACCGACATGGAAGGCAAGAACACCGCCATCTTCTTCGGTCTCTCCGGCACCGGCAAGACCACCCTTTCCACCGACCCGAAGCGTCTGCTGATTGGCGACGACGAGCACGGCTGGGACAACAAGGGCGTCTTCAACTTCGAAGGCGGTTGCTATGCCAAGGTCATCAAGCTCGACAAGGAGTCTGAACCGGATATCTACAACGCCATCCGTCGTGACGCCCTCCTGGAGAACGTCACCGTGGACGCGCAGGGCAAGATCGACTTCAACGACAAGAGCGTCACCGAGAACACCCGCGTGAGCTACCCGATCTACCACATCGAGAAGATTGTGCGTCCCGACAGCCACGGCCCTGCCGCCGAGCAGGTGATCTTCCTGAGCGCTGATGCGTTCGGTGTGCTTCCTCCGGTGAGCATCCTGACTCCGGAGCAGACGAAGTACTACTTCCTCTCCGGCTTCACCGCCAAACTGGCTGGTACCGAGCGCGGTATCACCGAGCCTACCCCGACCTTCTCGGCTTGCTTCGGCCAGGCGTTCCTCGAACTGCATCCGACCAAGTATGCCGAGGAACTGGTGAAGAAGATGAAGAAGTCCGGCGCGAAGGCTTATCTCGTGAACACGGGCTGGAACGGCACGGGCAAACGTATCTCGATCAAGGATACCCGCGGCATCATCGACGCCATCCTCGACCACAGCATCGACAAGGCCCCGACCAAGAAGATTCCGTACTTCGACTTTGAGGTTCCGACCCAGCTCGAGGGCGTGGATCCGCACATCCTCGACCCGCGCGACACCTATGCCGATCCCAAGGAATGGGAAGAGAAGGCGAAGGATCTGGCTAGCCGCTTCATCAAGAACTTCAAGAAGTATGAGTACAACCGGGCCGGCAAGGCGCTCGTAGCCGCCGGACCGAAGCTCAAGTAGCAGAAGTTCATTCACGGATTTTAACATGTAAAAACCGGCTGAAAGAGAGATGATTGTAACCATCGGTATTCTTTTGGCCGGTTTTCTTTTCGGCCTGTGGCTGAAGGGGCGCGTGAAGTTGCCGACCTCGGCGATCACGATGGCCTCGATATGCCTGCTCCTCTTTATCCTTGGCCTGGAAATCGGCGGCAACCGGGAACTGTTGTCCAACCTCCCGACCATGGGTCTGACTGCCCTGATCGTATCGGTACTTGCCATTCTGGGAAGTGTCACGCTCGCACGTCTGTTCACCAAGAAAGAAGAAATGGTCGGCGGGCAGATGACGGAAGCGGAATCTGGGGATGAGAAAGAGCCGGCTAAGCAGTCCAGCGGAGGCATGCGCGACAGTCTGATTATTGTAGGCTGTTTTGTCGCAGGCGTGCTTGTCGCCCTGACCGGCCGGTTACCGGAATCGCTCCCGATGAGCGAAATCACCAAATGGGGCCTCTATCTGCTACTCGTTTGTGTCGGTTTCGGGCTCGGGATGGAAGAAGGCTTTTTTGCGAGTCTCAAAACACTCCCCTTGCGCAGTTTGCTTCTTCCCGTCGTGACGATTGTGGGATCGTTGCTCGGCGGCTTGTTGGCTTGGATCCTGCTATCGTTGTTTCATGCGTCAGCTCCGGAATTACCCGACACGCTGGCTGTTACTTCTGGGTTTGGCTATTATTCGTTATCGAGTGTCCTGCTCGATGAAGCCCGGGGGCCGATGATCGCTACCATTGCCTTAGCCGCCAACCTTTTGCGCGAACTGTTTACGCTGCTGACCGCTCCCCTGCTTCGCCGGTTGTTCGGCCCCTATGCTGTCATCTCTTCCGGCGGAGCCACGTCGATGGACACAACGCTGCCCGTAGCTGTCCGCTACGGCGGCAGCCGCTACGCGCCCGTGTCGGTCTATCACGGCTTCGTCCTGACGGTGGCCGTGCCTTTTATTGTTTCCTTTTTTATCAGTTTAGATTGATGAACCCTATTCTTTTACCCGAGCCCCGGCAGAGCGGTGGCATGCCGCTGCGCGATGCGCTGATGAAGCGGCGGTCGGAGCGGCAGTTCTCGCCGCGACGGTTCGACCTGACGGCGGCGGAAGATTTGCAGTTGCTGTCTGATTTGTTATGGGCGGCTTTCGGACCGGTGTCACCGCGGCGGCGGAGCGCGCCTTCTTCGCACAACCGGCAGGAGACGGATCTCTATGTGCTGTTGCCCGAGGGCGCATACGTGTATCAGCCGGCGGAGAATCGCCTGGAGCCTGTGACGGAGGAAGATCTGCGTGCTGCTTCCGGCGCCCAGGATTATGTGGGTACGGCGGCGGTCGAGATTGCTTTTGTGGCGCGGACCGAGAAGATTACGGGCAAGACGCCGCGGGGCGTGATCGAAACCATTTATGTAGATACAGGCTTTATCTCGCAGAATATCTATCTGTTCTGCGCGTCGGAGGGTCTTGCTACGGTTGTACGGGCGATGGTGCCGAAGGAGGCGCTGGCTCAGCGGCTGGGGTTGGCGGAGACGCAGGAGATCACGCTGGTGCAGACGGTGGGTTGGAAATGCGGGGAATAATGATTATCTTTGTGAGATGCCCGGTCAGGCCGGGCATGACGAACAAAGACGGACAAAGCATATGGATCCTGTAAGACTGCTATTTGAAAGATATACCGGGCAAAGCGTCCGGAGTTTTGAGGAATTACCTTCATCGGGAAGCAACCGGCGGTATTTCCGCATCACGGGCGACGATATCACCTTGATCGGAGCACGAGGAACTTCTGTGCCGGAAAACATCGCTTTCTGGAAGATGGCGACGCACTTCCGGGCGAAGGGGCTTAACGTGCCGAAAGTGCTGGCGCATGACGATGCGTTTACCTGCTATCTGCAGGAAGACCTGGGCAACGACACACTCTTCAGCCTTGTGGCGGAAGGGCGCGAAAAAGGAGCCTACTCCCCTGCCGAAAAAGCTTTGATTGTAAAGGCGATCCGGGCCTTACCTAAAATTCAATTTGAAGGTGCTGACGGGCTCGATTTCTCGGTTTGTTTTCCGCAGCCGGAGTTCGACGAACGGATGATTTCGTTCGACCAGAACTACTTCAAGTATTGCTTCCTCAAAGCCACCGGTTTGGAGTTCAGCGAAATCGAACTCGACAAGGATTTCAAGACCATGTCGGACGTGCTAATGAAGAGCATGTCGGACACCTTCCTCTACCGAGACTTCCAGGCCCGCAACGTAATGATTAAGTACGGGGAGCCCTATTTCATCGATTTCCAGGGCGGCCGCAAGGGTCCGATCTACTACGACGTGGCCTCTTTTATCTGGCAAGCCAAAGCAGCTTATTCCGAGGCGTTCAAGATGGAGCTCATCGACGCCTATCTCGATGCACTCAAGGCCTATCTGCCCGACATTACGAAGAACGAATTCATGAAGGCCCTGCGCCACTTCGTCCTTTTCCGGACACTCCAGGTGCTGGGTGCCTACGGTTTCCGGGGATACTTCGAAAAGAAGCCCCACTTCCTCCAGAGTGTGCCATTCGCCATGGAGAATCTGCGACGGCTGCTGAAGAAGCCGTTCACGGAGTATCCGTACCTTACGAAGCTGCTCGACGAACTGACGAAGATGAAGCAGTTCTCCGATTTGAATCAGGAGCGTGGACTCGAGGTAGATATCTTCAGTTTTGCCTACAAGAAAGGCATCCCCAACGATGCCAGCGGCAACGGCGGCGGCTATGTGTTCGACTGCCGCGGCCTCGAGAACCCTGGGAAATACGAGCATTACAAGCACTTCACGGGCATGGATCCCGAAGTGATCAAGTTCATGGAAGACGACGGTGGCGTGCTCAAATTCCTCGACCACGCCTATGAACTGGTCGATGCGCATGTGCAGCGATTCATCGAGCGCAAATTCACGCATCTGATGGTGAGTTTCGGCTGCACGGGCGGCCAGCACCGTTCCGTCTATTGCGCCGAGCACCTGGCCGACCATCTGGCGCACAAGTTCAGCATCAAGGTGCGGATTACCCACCGTGAACTGGAAATTGAAAAAGAACTGTAGCAGGATGAAGGCGCTCATCTTCGCCGCCGGGCTCGGCACCCGGCTCCGCCCCATTACCGACACGATGCCCAAGGCGCTCGTGCCCGTGGGCGGAAAACCTTTATTGGAACATGTGGCCACGAAACTGATTGCCGCAGGTTACGATGAACTGGTGATCAATGTCCATCATTTTGCCGAGCAGATTCGGGAATATGTAGCGGCCCGCAACAATTGGGGCGTGCAGGTGGCTTTCTCCGACGAGACCGACCTGTTGCGCGAGACGGGCGGCGGCATCCGCCACGCCGCCCCGCTCCTCGCTGGCTCCGAACCCTTTCTGGTCCACAACGTCGATATTCTCTCGAATTTTGACCCCACCTGGTTCTGGGCACAGCATTATGCGGGCGACCTGGCTACGATTCTGGTGAGTGAGCGCGAGACGCAGCGCTACTTTCTTTTTGATGATGACAACCGGCTCGTCGGTTGGATCAATCGCGCCACCGGCGAGGTGCGCAGCCCGTGGCCCGGTATCGATCCCGACCAGTGCAAATGCCTGGCATTCTCCGGAATCCATCTCATCGACCCGGCCATCCTCCCGCTGATGCAGGACTGGCCCGAGAAGTTCCCGATCGTGGACTTTTATCTGGCTGTCTGTCGCACACACACTGTGCGGGCTGCCGTGCAACCCGGACTGGAACTGCATGACGTGGGGAAATTGTCGCAGTTGGATTGTATTATTCCGGAATAATTTCTATCTTTGTATGTTACACGAATTATATTTAATATTCGATTCATATGAATAATTGTTTGAAAACGGCGCTTGGGCTGGTCATCCTTGCGGGTGCGATGCTCAGTGCCCTTTCCGGATGTACCTCGGCCAAGGACATCCATTATTTCCAGGACATCGACCAGTTCCAGACCCACAAGATCGAAGCGGAATATGAGCCGGTCATCATGAAGGACGACAAGCTTCAGATCATCATTTCCGGTCCTGACAAGAGCGTGGTCATGCCGTACAACTTTACGCTTACTAATGCAACACCCGGCAGTTATTCGTCTGTCCAGTCGGTCATCCCCTACCTGGTCGATTCCAACGGTGACATCGACATGCCGGGTCTGGGCCGCATCCATGTGGAAGGCATGCAGCGCACCCAGCTGGTGGACCACATCACCAACATGCTCATCGAGCGCGGTCTGGTGAAAGAGCCGGTCGTCTCGGTTTCCTTCCTGAACTACCGCATCACGGTGCTGGGCGAGGTCCGCAGCCCCGGTACTTACACGGTGCCCAGCGAACGCGTCACGATCCTGCAGGCGCTGGGTATGGCCGGTGACCTGCTGATCACGGCCGACCGCCATGACATCCTGCTCATCCGCGACGTCGACGGCAAACAGACCCACTACAAGATCGACCTGCGCGAAAGTTCGATCTTGAACTCCGAGTTCTTCTACATGCACCAGAACGACGTGCTCTACGTGCCGCAGAGTGCCCAGCGCATTGCCTCGGGCACCACGGCCACGAGCCTCTGGTCGATTATCCTGAGTTCCCTCACCACCCTGGTGACTGTCGCCACCTTCTTCATTACCCGCGTCGCCTCCCCGAAATAATCCTGAACTATGGCTGAGAATAATAACAATTACAACTATGCCAACCGGATCAACCGGGAAGATGAATCCGCCATCGACCTGAAGAAGATTCTCAATGTCGTCTGGGGGATGCGTTGGATCATTCTGGCTTCCGTCGCCGCGTTCCTCTTCCTGGCATGGTGCTACAACAAGGTCACACGGACCCAGTACACGGCCAATGCCAAGATCCTGCTTGTGACCAAGAACAACCGGGGCGCCGACATGCTCGCCGTTACCGATATGCTCATGGGGGGATCGAACTCCGCAGTAACCAACGAAATCGAAGTGATCAACTCACGCGGTATGATGCAGCGCGTGGTAGAGGAACTTGGCTTGAATTACGCCTATGAGAAGAAGCGCCCCATCAAGAATGTCGTCTTCTACGGCAACAATCCCTTCGAAGTGACGGTTGATTCGGTGGAGAATTTTGCCCTGCCGCCGACAGCCGAAGTCCGTTTCGTCCCGAAAGATTCTGCGACATTCACGATTGTCAAGGTACTGGTCAACGGCAACAAGTATCCCCTCGAGAAGAATGATTTTTCCTTCGGGGAAGAATTTGCGCTGAGCGGCCACAACATGTCCATCGATAAAACCCACAAAAGCAAGTTCGAGATGGGTGACACTTACATCATCCGAATGCGTCCTTCTTTTGCGACTGCCCAGAGCCTGCGCAAGAACCTTACCGTGACCGGCAAGACCAAAGCGACCGACCGCTCAGAGATTATCAACCTCGCTTACACAGATTTCGTCCGCAAGCGCTCCGAAGACATCCTGAGCAGCTTGATCTCCAACTATAACGAAGATGCCCGGCAGTTCAGCAGCCAGGCCGTCAACAACACCATCGATTTCCTCAATGAACGTCTCGGCGTGATCGAAGACGAACTGGGCACCATCGAAAGTCAGTTCCAAAGCTACCGCCGGAGCAACACCGTGGTGGATGTGGCTTCCCAGTCGCAACTCACACTTTCGTCCGATGCCAAGTATGAAGAGCAACTCAACTCGATCGAAGTGCAGTTGGAACTGCTCAGCATCATCAAGGATTATGTGAACCAGATGGATGCCGGCTTGATGCTCATTCCGGCCAACATCGGCATCACCGACAGCGGCCTGAACAGCACCATCAACCAGTTCAACACCTTGCTGATGGAGCGCAACCGCATGGTGGCCAGTTCCAGTGAGTCGAATCCGCTGGTGATTCAGGCTGACAACCAGCTGCAGGAACTGCTTGCCAACATCGTCACTTCGGTGCGCAACCTTGAAAAATCCTATCAGCTGCAGCGCAACAATGTCAACGCCAAGCTCCGTCAGGCGAAAGGCCGGCTCTCCGCCATCCCTACGCAGCAGCAGGAACTGTCGCGCTTCGACCGCCAGCAGCAGATCAAGGAGCCGCTCTTCATCCTGCTCCAGCAGAAGAAAGAAGAGGCCCTGATCTCCCTCTACGCCATCACCGACCAGTGCAAAGTCATCGACTCGGCCAAGGACACCGCTTACGCATCTGCACCGAACCGCAAGATGATTTACTTGCTGGCATTCCTACTGGGCTTTGTCCTCCCTCCGGCCCTCTTCTTCCTACGCCAGTCCCTCAAGAGCAAGGTGGAAGGCAAACTCGATATCACCAACCGCACCGATATCCCAGTCCTGGCCTCGATTCCGATTTCCGAGCATCCGGGTGAACTGATGAAGGTCACCGGCCGCGATCCTTTCGAAGAAACGCTCCGAATCCTCCGATCTAATGTCCGTTACCTCGGCCACCGGGTCTTCCAGATCACCTCGAGCGTGCCGGGCGAAGGAAAGTCCTACATCTCGTCGAACCTTGCCCTGACCATCGCCCATACGGGCTTCAAGGTACTGCTCGTCGGTATCGACCTCCGCAAGCCGCAGCTGGCCAAGATCTTTAGTATCCACCAGCATCACGACGAAGGACTGGTCCCCTATCTCGTTGGAAAGACTAACGATTTGGAACCTTCCATCGTCCATGGCTGCAACGGCGTACCTACGCTCGACGTGCTGCCGGCTGGCGCCATTCCGCCGAACCCGTCGGAACTCATCGAATCGGACAAGATGGAGAAGACCGTGGAACTGCTCAAGTCGATGAACTACGACTACATCCTCTTCGACAGCTCACCGTACCTGCCGGTGGCGGATGCCACGACTTTCAACCGCTATGTCGATGCCAACATCTTCATGCTGCGCGCCGGTGTCTGCGAACTCCGCTTCGTGGAAGACCTCGACGAACTGGCCCGCAACAAGAAGCTCAAGAATGTATATATCGTGCTCAACGGCGTAGATATCAAGGCCCGTTCTTACGGCTATCACTATGGCTACGGTTACGGCCACTACGGTTACGGCAAGAACAAGTACGGTTATGGCTACGGCTACGGTTATGGCGACAAGAAGAAAGTCGGCCAGTCCGAAAACATGGAGCCCGAAACCAAGTAAGACATGCTCTTTTTCAAGAAAAAAAAGACAGAAACCTATTCGTTTATGGACATCGGCCTGACCGCCGATGTCCATTCGCATATCCTGCCCGGCGTAGACGACGGTTCGCAGAACGTCGAGGAATCGACGGCGATCCTGACACGGCTTCATGAATGCGGTGTCCGGAAAGTAATCTTCACGCCTCATGTCTCCCGGTCGATGTTCCCCAATACGGCCGCTGACCTGCAGGCCCGGTTCGATGCTTTCATCCCCACCCTGCCGGAAAAGCTGCGAAAGGAGATGCGGTTTCATCTGGCCTCGGAATATATGGTCGATGAGTTCTTCGCCACCTCCGATGACAGGCTCTGCTGGCCCGACGGACGGCACATCCTCATCGAGATGTCGTACTACGAGCGCAGCCGCGAGATTCGCGACGAAATCTTCAATCTCCAGATGGCGGGGTTGCTGCCCGTGCTCGCCCACCCCGAGCGTTACGTCTTCTACCAGAAAGCCTGGGACAAGAAGAAAGGCGTGGCGGAACTGCAGGAATTCTTCGACGCCGGCTGCAAACTCCAACTCAATGTAATGTCGCTCACCGGCGCTTATGGCGAAGGATCGACGGCGATTCTCCGCTGGCTGCTCGACAACGACATGTATAGTTTTGTGGGCACCGATGTCCACGCCTGCCGCCAAATCAACCATTTCAACGGCATCCAACTCACGCCCGCCCAGATGGACAAAGTCCGCGCGCTGGCCCGCAACAACGAAACCTTATTTGGATAAATCATGCTCAATATTTCTTATTGTTCCGACAAATACCAGTACACGATGGGCAAGTCTTTCTTCGACAACGGAATGAAAGACAAAATCGCCGTCTTCAACCTCTTTTTCCGCAAGGCGCCCGACAACAACAACTGGGCGGTGGTCAGCGGCATCCGCGAAGCGCTGCAGATGATTGCCGGTCTGGGCAGCGAGGACATCACCTTCTTTGAGAAGTTCCTGCCCGGCGAAGCTTATCGGCCTTTCCGCGAGTATCTCGCCCACATGAAGTTTACGGGAAAGGTGTATGCCATGAAAGAAGGTGAGATTGCCTTCCCGAAGCAGCCCATCCTGACGATTGTCGGCCCGATCATCGAGGCGCAGGTGCTTGAGACGCCGCTGCTCTGCATCATGAACCACCAAATGGCCATTGCCACCAAAGCCTCGCGCGTGACCCGTGCTGCTTCGCATCCCGTGAGTGAGTTCGGTTCCCGCCGGGCGCACGGTCCCTGGGCAGCGGAATACGGTGCCAAGGCTGCCTTTATCGGCGGCTGCGCCAGCACTTCCAACATCCTGACGGGCATCGAGTTCGGTTTTGAAGCCAGCGGCACCATGGCCCACAGTTACACCACTTCATTCGGTTGCTCCATCGACGGCGAATACAAGGCGTTTGACACCTATATCAAGACGCACATGGGCGAAGGCCTGATCCTGCTGATTGACACCTTCGACACCCTCAAGTGCGGCGTCAAGAACGCCATCAAGGCCTTCAAGGCCAATGGCATCGACGACAGCTATCCGCAGGGCTACGGCATCCGCCTCGACAGCGGCGACCTTGCCTATCTCTCGGTCAAGTGTCGCGAGGCACTCGACGCAGCCGGTCTGAAGAACTGTAAGATCTTCGCGACCAACTCGCTCGACGAATACATTATCTCCGATATCGAGAAGCAGGGCGCCCGCATCGACAGCTACGGCGTGGGCGACGCCATCGCCACCAGCAAGCACAATCCGTGCTTCGGCAACGTGTACAAACTCGTGCAGGTGGACGACGAGCCCATCCTCAAACGCTCCGAGGACAAGGCCAAACTCATCAACCCGGGGTTCCAGATCACCTACCGTATCATCCAGGACGGCAAGTTCAAGGCCGACGTTACCTGCCTGCGCGGCGACTCGTTCGCCAAGATCATCGAGGCGGGCGAAGAACTCTTCATCCGCGACGAGGCCGACGAGACCAAATACACCACCTTCCCGGCGGGCTCCTATACTTTCCGGCCGCTGCAGGAACTGGCCTACGACAACGGCAAGATCTTCGAAGATACGCGTACGATCTTTGAGAAACGCGATTACTACAAAGCGAACCTCGCCTCGTTCAACGAGACGCAGATCCGTATCATCAACCCGCACTACTACAAGGTGGATATCTCCGATGACCTGTATGACCTGAAGATGCGCCTGATCAACCGGCTCATCCACCAGATCAACAAGATGCAGGAAGAGGAAACGGGCGTGCAGAAACGCTACACCCACGTGGTGGTCGATATGCTCTACGATTTCATCGACGGCACGATGGCCTGCGCCAATGCCGAGAAAGCCGTCGCCGAAAGCGTGCGGGTGATCAACCGTTACCCGAACGACCAGGTACTCTACGTGCTGGACCATCATCCGGTGAACCACTGCTCGTTCCAGGAGCAGGGCGGCCCCTGGCCCCCGCACTGCGTGATGCAGACCCGGGGCGGCGAGATCCACGAGGCCTTCTATCAAGACGTGACGCTGCCGGAGCACCGTCCGTCGAAAGAGAACATGTTCTTCAAGGGCGTCAACCCGAAGAAGGAGCAGTACTCCGGCTTCGAGAGCCACAACGGCGAAGGCATCGAACTCAACAACTTCCTGACGAAGAACGTGTTGGTGAGCGGCATCGCTACGGAATACTGCATCCGGGAGACCTGCTTCGACCTGGTCAAAGCCGGGCACAACGTGTTCCTGCTTGAATCGGGCCTGGCCTACATCGACAAGGAAGGGCACGAGCGGACGCTCAACGAGCTTTCCCGCATTGGCGTGAAGATTGTATAAACGCGGGGTGATGCGAGGATTGCGGTTTCTTGTGCTTGGTACGGCCGCGCTGCTGGCGCTGCTTCTTCTGCCCGGTCAAAGTTCCGGCGTGGAACGAAGCCGCTATTTCGTGCGGCTGCAACATTCGATGCTGCGGGCACAGGATACCGTGACGCAGGCACAGGACACCTTGATTCGGGCGAAGGACTCGCTGTTGGTTGCTCCTGACTCTATGATGGTAAGAGCAGCCGATTCGCTGCAGGTTGCGAAGCCGCTGGACTCGGCGGCACAAGCCGCTCTTGCGGACTCTCTGCGCCGGCAGCATCTGTACGATTCGCTGGACCAGATCTTCTGGGGACAGATCGATACCACGACACTCCCCTGCCTTGATTCTCTCTCTGTAGCCTGGGCCGACTCGATCTCCCAGTTCCTGCCGGATACGCATGACATCAAGCGCTTGGTGCGCAAGCTCCGGAAGGAGGAACGTGACAGTCTCAACGCAGCCAAACCGCGTGTGATGGAGACTTGGGTGTTCCCCGATTCCATGTATTACAGCAGGATTTTGGTCTGGACGTCCGAGAAGAAGTTTAACGAACCGACACTGGGCGGGCTCGACACCACGGCCAACACCAACTTCTCCGAGTATCCGATGTACAAGAAGGACGTGGGGGCCTCGTACCTCGGTCCGGTGGGATCCGCCACGCAGTTCTTCAACTACTTCAAGCGGGAAGAAGTGCCGGATGCGCCGATGTTCACGCCGTATATCGGCGATTCGTACACCGACGAGAACGTTCCGCAATACAACACCAAGACGCCCTACACCGAGCTGGCCTACTGGGGAACGCCCTTCGCCAACAAGAAGAGCGAGGAGTCGAACCTGAAATTGCTCTCCACCCAGAACATCACGCCGGCCTTCAACTTCACGCTCGCCTACTGGCGGCTCGGTTCGCGCGGTATGCTCAACAACGAGAGCACCGACCACCGAACTACGGTAATCATCGGCAACTACATGGGCAAGCGTTACTTCGCCAATTTCGGAACCATCCGGCAACGGATCGTCCGCAATGAAAACGGCGGCGTGCAGGATGCCTTCTGGATCCGCGACACCTCCGTGGAAGCGAAATCCATCGAGGTCAATCTGGCGAACGCGGCCAACACGTACAAGCGCCGGCAATGGTTCATCCACCAGACGCTGGCCGTGCCCATGAACTTCTTCCGCAAGGACCGCGACTCGCTGGCCCTGGGCGAAGGCACCATGGCTCACCTGGGCCACAGCGGCGAGTTCACCACCTACAGCAAGGTCTATACCGACGCCATCGCGGTCGGGGAAAGTTTTGGCCGGGCCTTCTACCACGACCGTTTCTACCTGAACGAAACGGCCAGCTCCGACGAGCTCCAGGTCCGCAACTTTGAGAACCGCTTCTTCATCAAACTGCAACCCTACGCGCCCGACGCAATGTTGGCCAAAGTCAACGCAGGCGTCGGCTACCAGATCCTATCGACCTACACCTTCCAGCCGCTAGATTACCTGACGGGAAGGCGCTACGAGACGCAGCACAATCTCTATGTGTATGGCGGTGCATCGGGACAGCTCAAGAAATACTTGGCGTGGGATGCCGACGCCGATTACTACTTTGCCGGCTACAAGATGTTCGACTTCGACATCAACGGCAAACTGCGGCTCTCGGTCTATCCTTTCGACGGCGGCATCCATCTGACCGGCAAGGTCCATACGGGCCTGCAGACGCCGCATCCGTTCGAGCAGCAGTTATACATGAACCATCACCAATGGAAGAATGCGTTCTCGAAGGTCTCGAAGAGCACAGTGGAAGCCGAACTGTCGATTCCGAAGTGGCGGCTCGACGCTGCTTTCGGCTACGCGCTGGTGGCCAACATGCTCTACTACGATACGACCGCAGTCATCCGCCAGCACGACGCGCCGGTCAACGTCATGAGCGCTTCGCTGCACAAGGATTTCACGCTGTGGCGGCTCCACTTTGACAACCGGATCCTCTTCCAGCTGAGTTCGGCGCCAGACGTGCTGCCATTGCCGAAAGTGGCGGTCAACCTGCGCTGGTATTTCGACCTCGACGTGGTGAAAAACGTGATGAATGTCCAGATCGGCGTGAATGCCATGGCCAACACGCGCTGGTATGCACCGGCGTTCAGCCCCGACATCGGACAGTTCCACCTGCAAACGCGGGAAAAATACGGCAATATCCCCTACTGCGACATTTTCGCCAATATCCAGTGGAAGCGGGCCAGCATCTTCGTGAAGTATGTCAACGCATTCTACGAGAGTTGGGACCGGCCGCAATATTTCTCTGCCTACCATTACATCAAACCGGTCTCCGGCATCAAGTTCGGCATTCACTGGCCGTTCTACACCTGGTAGTTTTTCGGGGGTTCCAACATGGTGTCGCGTATTCTCAGGATTATTGTCTGCCTGCTTGTGCTCCTTGGCGTCCAGGCCATGGCACTTTGGTACCAGCGTGAAGATGCCATGCCCGATTGGTCTTTCCCGGCCGACACGATCCGTTGTGCCATCGCCATCGACCGGGGCGATGCCATGCGACGCAACGTAGGTTTCAACTACGAACTGCTGGGAGCCTTCGGCGATGAAAACGGCAGCTACATGCGGATCCTGCCGCCGATGCCCGGACCGGACTGCTGGCGACAACTGGCGGCCGATTCGCTGGCCATCGTCGTCTTCAATGCAGCCGACACGATTCCTGCTGCTTGGCGCGACTCAGTGCTGTTTTCGATGCCGGTGAAGGGCGATATCGTCTGGGCGGTCGCCCGCGGGAACACACAACTTTTGAACGCGGTCAATTTCTGGTACAGCGAGTTCCAGAACGAGGCGTTCTACCGGCAGATGTCGCGGCGTTATTTCCGCACATACAACACGAGCTATCTGCAGATGCGGGTAGACAAAGGGCCGGTGCAGAGTCTTTCGCCCTACGATGATCTGGTGCGGCGGCATGCCGCCCGCATCGGGATGGACTGGCGACTTCTGTCGGCCATCATCTTCCATGAATCGCAATACAACATCGATGCGATGTCAAGTATGTCGGCCAAAGGACTCATGCAGGTGCGGGATGTAACGGCCGACCACTACGGAATCCCGACCGACGATCTTTTCGATCCGGACACGAACATCAAGCTGGGAACGATGCTCTTCGACGACCTGTTGCGAGATTTCCGTCAGGAAGGGCTGGACTCGGCCAACGTCATCAAGTTTGCGCTGGCGTCGTACAATTCGGGCGGCGGCGCGCTGGCCAAGCGCCGCGCTGAAGCGGCCGAAATGGGTCTCAACCCGGACAACTGGGACGACGTCGCCGTCGCCTACACCAAGTACAGCACAGTCACCCCTGCCTATATCGAAGCCATCCTCGACACCTACCGGCTCTACCAGCAGATTATCGACTGAGGCGGGGACCGGCGGCACTTATTCGACGCGCATGGTGCGGTCGGGGGAGATGCGGGAGATGAAGCGGGAAGAGAGGGAGATGATGGCCATGATCAGGAAGGCCGCGACGAGGTTGAGCAGGAGAATCTCGCCGAAGGAGAGGCGGATCGGGACGGCGCTGACGAAGTAGTTCACTGGATCGAGCTTGATAATCCGTGTGTGTTTCTGGATGAGACAGAGGCCGATGCCGAGGATGTTGCCCCAGAGCATGCCCTTCCCTACCAGGGCGCCGGCCCGGAGAAGGAAGACCCGCGAGACTTCGCGGGAGGTCATACCCAAAGCTTTGAACAGGCCGATGGTCGAAATCTTTTCGAAAAGGATGATCAGGATGGCCGAGATCATGTTGAAGCCCGCGACGGCGACCATCAGCAGGAGGATCATCAGGACGTTGAAGTCGAGCAGCGAAAGCCAGTCGAAAAGGTGGCCGTAGAGTTTCTTGACATTGGTGACAAAGAGGGCGCGGTCGTCTTCCTGCATCGAGGTGAAGAGGACTTCTTCCACCCGATCGTTCATCGCTTCGATCGAGGTATTGCCGTCAATGCGGATTTCGATGGAAGAGACCTCATCGGATGCCCAGCCGTTGAGTCGCTGTACGTGGCGGCGGTCGGCTACGGCCATCTTGGTATCGATCTCCTCGAGTCCGGCATCGTAGAGGCCGCAGAGCCGGAACTTGCGCACCTTCACTTCATCGCCGATGAAATATACCACGACGTCGTCGCCCACATGGAAGCCCAGTTTGGAAGCTGTCGTGCGCGACAGCAGCACGTCGTTGGAGATGCGGCCATGGTAGTCGGGCAGGTTCCCTTCTACCAGGCAGCTAGTAAAGAAGGAGAAATCGTAGAGCGAGTCCACCCCTTTGAAATAGAGGCCGTCGATGTTTTCGTCGGTCTTGATGAGGCCCGAACGCCAGGCCACACCGGCCACACCGGTGACGCCTGGCGTAGAGGCTAGCTTTTCGCGGTACGAAAGATTCTCCGAGAACGGATACAGTTCGTTGATGGGCGACTGACCCGGCTGGACAAGCATCACCGAGCCCATGAATCCCGTCGCCCGGGCGCGGATTTCAGACTTGAAACCCGCAACCACGGCGATGGCGATAATCATGATGGCGACACTCAGGCCGACGGAGACCCAGGCGATGGTGTTGCTCGTCCGGCTCAGCCGGCCGTCTCCGTCCGATAGTTTCGCAGCGATGAATCTTTCAGCACGCACGTCTCGTCATGCCCGGCCACGACCGGGCCTCTCTCATTCGAAAGCGAAGATAATGGTGTTCTCGTAAACCTCGCCTGGCTTGAGCGTCTCAAACGGGAAGTCCGGCCGGTTGGGGGAATCGGGGAAGAACTGGCATTCCAGCGCGACACCGTCATAATCGGCGTAGGCACGGCCACTCTTCGAAGTCGGGCAGCCGGAGAGCCAGTTGCCGGTATAGACCTGAATGCCGGGGGCATCGGTCGACACCAGCAGTCGACGGCCGCTCGTGGCCTCGGTGAGTTCTGCCACTGGACGGACCACACCCTTCTTCCAATCATCGACGACAAAGCAGTTGTCGTAGCCCTTGCCATAGTTGAGCGCCGGGAAATCAGCCTTCAGGTCGGTTCCGATCCGCTTGGGCAAGGTGAAATCCATGGGCGTTCCGGCCACTGGAGCGGGCTCGCCGACAGGGATGAGCGTCGGGTCGGTGGGCAGGTAGCGCGAGGCGAAAAGTTTCAACTCATGGTCGGTCACATCGCCCACCTGCTCCCCTTTCAGGTTGAAGTAGGCATGGTTGGTTAGATTGACGATGGTTTCGGCCTCGGCTGTAGCGGTGAGCTGCAGTTTCAACTGATGGTCGTCGCTCCAGGTATAGAACGCCTCGACATGGAGGGCGCCGGGATACCCGGCGTCGCCGTCGGGGCTGTCGAGCGAAAACAGGACGCCGCCCTGAACCTCCTGGGCTTCCCAAAGGCGGTTGGCAAAGCACATCGGGCCGGGACCGCCGTGAAGGTGGTTCGGGCCGTTGTTGATGGCCAGTTCATAGGGATGGCCTTTGATGGCGAAGCGGCCGGCCGCGATGCGGTTGGCATAGCGGCCGGGAACCTTACCCATACAGGGGCCGTCGGTATCGTAGTCTGCCGGATTACGGTAGCCCAGCACGACGTCGTCGAGCCGGCCGTTGCGGTCGGGCACAACGATCGAGACGATACCGGCACCCAGGTTCGACAGGATCACTTCGGAGCCGTCGGCATTGACGATGCTGAACAGCTTGATGGCTTCGGGATCGATCATGGCGCTAGCACTCCCGGGCACCGTCGGCGATCTCGACCTCGATCACGCGCGGATCCTTGTCAAATTTCATCTGATACTTGGCCTTCACGTCAGCGATATAGTCGGCTACGCCTTCCTTCTTCACCAGCGCGATCACGCAACCGCCGAAGCCGCCGCCCATCATGCGGGCACCCAGTACTTCTTTATGCTGATGAGCGATGTCCACGATGAAATCGAGCTCGGGGCAGCTGACGCCGTACTCCTTGCTCAGGCCCTCGTGCGTGGCATAGACCAGTCGGCCCACTTCCTCGAAGTCTCCTTTTTGCATGGCGGCGCAGGCTGCCATGAGGCGCTTGTTTTCATTGATGACGAAGGCGCAGCGCTTGAAGGAAACCGGGTCGATCTCGGTGCGATGGGCTTCAAGTTCTTCGATCGTGACATCGCGCAGGAGTTCCACGTTCGGAAGATACTTCTTCACGACGGCGACGCCCTCTTCGCACTGGGCGCGGCGGACGTTGTATTCCGAGGAGGCAAGCAGGTGCTTGACCATGGTGTCGATCAGCACGATTTCAATGCCTTTGGGTTTGAAGGGGACGAGCTGGTATTCGAGGCTGCGGCAGTCGAGACGTACGACATGGCCTTTCTGGCCGAAGATCGAAGCGAACTGATCCATGATGCCGCAGCGGACACCGATGTAGTGGTGCTCGGTCATCTGGCCGATCTTGGCGAGCTCTTCCTTCGTGAACTTCAGGTCGAACAGGGTGTTCAAAGCCGTGCCGATGCAGGATTCGAGGGCTGCGGAGGATGACATGCCGGCGCCGAGGGGTACATCGCCGCCGAATACAGCGTTGAAGCCGCCGACCGTCGCGCCGCGCTGACGCATCTCTTCAATGACGCCATAGAAATAGGAAGCCCACTGCTCTTTCGGCTGGGGGCCGCCGATGCGGAAGAAGAGAGCAGCATCGTCGTGGTCGACGGAAATCAGGTTGACATACTCGGTGCCATTGGGCCGGATGGCCATGGTGATGGCCTTGTCCACGGCGCCGGGCAGCACGAAGCCACCGTTGTAGTCGGTATGTTCACCAATGATGTTGATTCGGCCGGGCGCGCAGAAGAAGCGGGGCTCTTCGTCGCCGAAATGGAGCTTGTAGCTTTCCAGAAGGAGTTTTTTGTCGATCATGATACTATTTGATAAGAATATTCAGAGATTTCGGAGTAAGGCCGTCGGCCTTGGCGGTCAGGACGGCGGTGCCGGCTTCCTTGCCGGCCTGGACAATGGCCGTCAGCTGGCCGCTGAAGGCGGGCATCTGGGAAGACTGGAAGGGAACGAGACAAGTGGCGTCGCCGTTGGCAGTAGCGCGGAAGCGCCCGGCGCCGGTGACGTCGAACGAGACCAGATTGTCGGCCAGCGGACAGAGATTGCCTTCGGCATCGACAATCCGGACGGTGACATAGGCCAGGTCAAGACCGTCTGCGTCAAGCCGGTCGCGGTCGGCCACGAGCTCAATCGCAGCCGGTTCCCCGGCCGTGCGAATCTTCTCGCGGGCCGCTTCCCGCCCCGAAGCATCGTACGCCACCACTTCGATTTCGCCCGGGGCATACACGACGTCGGGCCACATCAGGCGATAGCGCGGCAACGTAGCAGCACTGTTGGCCGCATCGTTCGTACCGGGATTGCCTTTGATTCCTTTTGCAAATCGCTGTACCCCCTGCGAAACGCCGTTGACGAAGAGTTCCGCCGCCGGATAACTTGTGTAGCAGAACACAGGGACCTTCTCCCCTTCCCGTCCGGGCCAGTTCCAATGCGGGAGCAAGTGCAGCGTCGGAGCATCTTTCCGCCATTGCGAACGGTAGAGCCAGTAACGGTCTTTCGGCAGCGATGCCAAGTCAAAGATGCCGAAGTAGGAACTGTGGCTTGGCCAGGCGTCCACGTCGTAAGGCGTGGGCTCACCCAGATAGTCGAAGCCCGTCCAGACGAACTGTCCGATAGTCCAGGGCAGATCGTCCTGCAGGGCGAAGTCGATGTCCGGGACATTGGACCACCAGCAGTATTCCAGGTCGTAGGCCGTCGACTGGTTATCTTCGTATTGGGCGCCGCTCCGCAGCTCCGCGGGCAACTTGTACACGCCGCGTGAACTGACGGTCGAGGCAGTTTCAGAACCCAGCAGGATCTTCTGCGGCAGGATGCGATAGGCACTTTCGTATTTGTGCGTCCGATAGTTGAAGCCTACGATATCAAGTAACTGGGCAAATCCATTACGCACTACGCAGTCGGCCTGGTCCATGCCGGCCGTCACCAGGCGTGTAGGATCTTCCCGGTGGCAGATGTCCTGCAGGAAAGCGGCCACTTTGTAGCCTTCATCGGCGCACTGAGTAGGTACCTCGTTGCCGATGCCCCACATGATCACGGACGGATTGTTCCGGAAATGACGGATCATGTTGACCATATCCTTTTCCGCCCATTCGTCGAAATAGAGATGATAGCCGTTCTCGCACTTGGCAATGTCCCACTCGTCAAAGGCCTCGATCATCATCATGAAGCCCATTTCGTCGCAGAGTTCCACGAGTTCGGGCGCGGGCATGTTGTGCGAGGTGCGGATGGCATCGCATCCCATCTCTTTCAGAAGGGCGAGTTGATGTCGCAGGGCTGCGCGGTTGACGGCAGCACCGAGCGGGCCGAGGTCGTGGTGGTTGCAGACGCCCTGGAACTTGCGAAGTTGGCCGTTCAGATAAAATCCCTTGTCGGGCACGAGTTCGAACCAGCGGATGCCGAAACGGGTGGTATATTTGTCGAGCAAGCCATTCGCGTCGGAAACGCTGGTCACGGCACGGTACAAGTTCGGCGTTTCGGGCGACCAGAGCATCGGGCGCCGCAACTGGAAAGTCTGCGTCATTTCCCGAGATGCCGGCGTCTCAACCGAAGCCACCCGATTGCCTTGCGGGTCGAAAATCTCCGTCCGGACAGAGACGTTCAGGCCGTCGTCATCGGCCAGCGTAATCTGCAGCGATACCGTCGCCTGCTCCTCAGACACTTCCGGGGTCGTGACATAGGTACCCCACACGGGGATATGGTTTACGTGCGTGCAGATGAGATGCACGTTGCGGTAAAGTCCGGCGCCCGGATACCAGCGCGAAGAATGCGGCAGGTTTTCCAGGCTCACTTCCAGGAGATTGTCTCGGCCATCCGGCGTCAGGTACGGCGTGATGTCGGCATGGAAAGCATTGTAGCCGTAAGGCCATTCGATGACGGGCTGGCCGTTGACCTTCACGCGTGCCTGGCTCATCGCGCCGTCGAAGAGCAGCGTGACAACATCCCGGACAGGGAGGTACTTCTCCACATCGAAACGGGTGCGGTACCATCCCTTCCCCATATATGGAAGGCCCCCAGTCCGGCCGGTATGCTCCGTCACGGTCGCTTCAAAATTCTGCGTCACCTGCACGGCCTGCAGGTCGTTCGCACGGTCAAACGGGCCCTCGATGGCCCAATCGTGCGGCACGGTAACAGGGGTCCAGTTCAGGCTGTCGCGGCTGAACTCCCATTCCGTGAGGAGGGTTTCCACCCGGGGACTCTCCCGGTAATAGGACTTGCATGAAACTGCCAGGAGAAGCAGGAGAAGCCAAACAATGCGGTTTTTCATGGTGACAGGGCTTAATTCAGGAAAGCTTGAAGTGCTTCGGTCGGACGTCCGTTGTTGGTAAATGCCGACTTGGAATAGTGGCTCCAGGCTTCATAGCCTTCCGGCTCCCAGTAGAAAACACCGTGGCAATGGCCCTCCAGTTCATTTTTGGACGAGGCGATCAGGGCCTGCAGGAACGACTTGCATTCAGCGCCCTGGGTCCAACTCATGCCCACTTCACAGATCATGCACTCTTTTTCGTATTTCAGATAGAGATTCTTGATATTGTTGGTAACCTGCGACACCATCTGCTGCCAGCCTTCCGCTTCCGGATAGAGCGACAGGCCAATCATATCGAAATGGGCGCCGAACTTCGAACAGTTGCCGAAGAACCAGTCGAGCTGCGAAGCATCCTGTCCCTTGTCGATATGGATCAGGACGATGGCCATGGGAAACACTTCCTTGGCCGCGGTATAGCCGATATTGTGGAGTTCCACATAGCGACTGAAGCCCAAGTCGTTGTAGTTCTGTCCCTCGGGCCAGAGCATGCCGCCGGTCGTCTCGTTGCCGATCTGGATCCAGGTCGGCGTGACACCGGCATCCTTCAGGGCATTGAGTACTTCAGAGGTATGCTGGTACACCGCTTCCTGCAGCGCCGAGAAACTGAGATCCTTCCAAGCAGCCGGCTTGTTCTGTTTGCCCGGGTCCGCCCAGGAGTCGCTGTAGTGGAAATCGATCATCAGCCGCATACCGAGTGCCTGCGCCCGTTTTGCCTTGGCAACCACGTCTTTCGTGCCGCACCAGCCTCCCTCGGGATCGACCCACACGCGAAGACGGATCGCGTTCACGCCAAACTGCTTGAGCAGGGCCAGGCACTCGGTCTCCTGCCCCGTCGGCGTGTAGAATTTACACCCGTCGTGTTCCATCTGGGTAAGCCAGCTTACGTCGGCGCCTTTGGCGAAATCCGTCACTTCCGGTTCGGGTTCGGGCTCCGGCGTGGGTTGGGGTTCGTTACACTGGGTCGCCATCAACAGGGTGGCGGCTATCAGAACTGCAATAAACTTTTTCATACGATGTATCTCAATAAAACCTTTAAAGTTAAACATTCTGCCGGAAAAATGCAAATCCGTCCCTACGGGAAGAATTCTTTCCGTTTTCGAAATAATTTGATATATTTGCAGTCGCGATGCGGTAGTAGCTCAGTTGGTAGAGCGTTGGCTTCCCAAGCCGAAGGTCGCGGGATCGTGCCCCGTCTACCGCTCAGGACACAAAAAGTCCCGGCAGATTTCGCCGGGACTTTTTGTGTTACCTATCTGGAACTGAAGACCAGGATGGCCATGGCGGCGAGGAGGATGAGGAGCGCGAGGCCTTTCGACTTGAGGTTCTTCTCCTTGAAGAGGATGGCGCCGAAAATGAAGGTGATGATCACGGAGCTGCGGCGCAACATCGATACCACCGAGAGCATGGAGCCCGAACTGTGCAACGACAGGAAATAAAGGAAATCCGACGCCGTGATGAAGAGGGCGATCAGCCAGATGGCCCAGTCGTGCTTGTAGGGCTGATAGTAGTTTCGCTTGGCGAAACGGCCGAAAAGCACGATGGCCGCCATGATCAGCGCAATGTAGAAATTGCACCATCCCTGCACGAACATCGGCTCCATCGAAGCCATCAGATGCTTGTCCATCAGAGCGCTGATGACACCCGTAATGACCGCGATCCACATGCAGAAGATCCACTTGTTGCGGACAAAGTCCACCCCTTCCCGCTTGCTCGTGTGACCGAGCAGCCAGAGCGCAAACATCGCCACAATGATAGCCACCCACTGCCAGAGGTTGAGCCGTTCGCCGAAAATCAAGATGGAACCAATCAGGACGAAGACCGGCCGGGAGGCCTTGATCGTGCCAGCCGTTGTAATGGGCAGATTCTTGAGTCCCATCAAGCCCGTGATCCAGGAAATCGAGACAATGAACGACTTGAGGAGTACCAGCAGATGGTCGCGCACACTCCCCTGCGAGACATCGAACACCGTGCCTTCAAACCATCCCGTCTGGAAAGCCGACGCAAGGATGAAGGGCGACAGGAGGACGGTCGAGAGGGCCGTTGCATAGAGAAGGATATGGAGTACGTCGTTGCGGGTCGATGCCTGTTTCTTGAACACATCGTAGATACCCAGCAGAATTGCGGATCCGACCGCAGCCCAAAGCCACATAGCAGAAAAGAATAAAGTTTAGAGTTCTTCTTCGGTTTTACAGTATTTCTTGATGACGCTGTAGGCGTCCTGGATGCCGAGCTCACCGGCCGTGCTCAGGTCGATGCAGCCCTTTTCCTTGTCTTTCAGATAGATCAGGACCAGGCCCCGGTTGTAGTACGCCTCGCCGATGTAGGGATACAGGTCGATGGCGCGGCTGTACTGCACGATCGCCTCGGGGAGATCGTTCGACAGGCAGTAGAGATTGCCCAGATTATAGTAGGTATAAGGGAAACCGGGATTGAGTCCGGCCGCCCGCGTCATGTCGTGGATAGCGGAGGTGTAGTCGTAGCTGCGCGTCACCTGGTCCTGCACCCGTGTGCGGACGGTACGGTCGTTGTCGAGCGTAAGCACCTGCACGTTGTTTTCCATCGAGGCGATGAAGTCGATCATCTCGGCCTGCAGCGCGCCGCGGTTGATATAATAGAAGAAAGTCTCGGGCGACTTCTCAATGGCCTCGTCGTAACAGACCAGCGCCGTGTTGTACTGTTTGTTCTCCGCCTCCACCAAGGCTTTGGCGAAGAGATTGTCGCTGCTGCGGTTTGCGCGGACGGCGCGGTCCACCTCCTCGCGGACACGGTGGCTGTTGCGGATGCCTTCCTTGCTCCCAGAAGCGAACTTGACGGCAAGCGGGCTCTGCGCAATGAACGCGTCGAGCACAGAGTCGTCGAACTTGCGGGCGATTGAAGAGAAGCCGCTGATGCTGTCGGCAGGCTGCACTTTGTAGAGCGGTTTGAGGCGGATATCCACGTCACGGTACTGCAGCAGTTCGTTGTCAAAGTCCTTCTTGGCGAAATCGGCGTCAAGGGCCAGCAGCCGGTCGTATTTGCGGGCCGTGTCGGCAAAGGCAGCGTGACCCGTGGAGTCAGCGGTCTTGGCCTGATATTCACGCACTTTTCGCTGGGCGATGTCGTAGTCCTGCTTCGAGGAGGTAAACTGCCCGAGCTGGCTCTTGGCATAAGCGCGGTTCATGTAGGCCTTGGCGAAATCCGGATAGAGGTTGATGGCCTGCGAATAATCGTCCATTGCCTCGCGGTAGCGGCCCAGCTCCATGAACACGGCGGCGCGGTTGAAGTAGGCCAGCACGTTGTTCGGGTTGATGTTGAGCACGCGGTCGTAGTCGTCGAGTGCGGCGCGGAAATCGCCCACCTGCGCATAAATGAGCGCGCGGTTGTAAAGCGTCAGTGCATTGCCCGGATCCTCATTGAGCACATGGTTCAGGTCGGCCAGTGCACCGGAGATATCTCTCTTTTCGTACTTCAGGATGGCCCGGTTGAAAAACGCGTAGGTATTGGTCGTGTCGAGACGCAGGGCCGTGTCGAGGTCCTCGATTGCCTCATCATTGCGCTGCTGCATGGCAAACACGCGGGAGCGGCGCACATATCCCTCGGGATCGAAGCGGCTGAGCTGGATGGCTTTGTTGTAGTCCGCCAAGGCACGGGTCGTATCCTTGAGATAGAGATAGCAGGCGCCCCGGTTCAGATAGGCATCGCTCTCTTTGGGCATCTTCCGGATGAAGATGTTGAAGTCCTGGATGGCCTTCTCGAACTGCTGCGAGAGGAAATACGTAACACCGCGGCTGAAGTAGAGACCCGTGTAGCTCGGGCGCAGATCCACAGCCTCTTCCAGGTCTTTGAGCGCCTGATCGTACTTGCCGATGCGGCTCAGCGTGATGGCGCGGTAATGGTAGGCCGGCGTGTAGATGGGATTGAAATGGAGTGTCCGGTCGAAGTCGCGCTGGGCACCCACAAAGTCGCCCAGGTTGTATTTGGCGATGCCCCGGAAGAAATAGGCCTCATACATCGTGCTGTCGAGCCGCGAGAGGATGTTGAAGCTCTCAATGGCCTGCGCGTACTTTCCGTCGATGAGCGACTGGCGGCCGCTGTAGTAGAAATGATCGAGGTCGTACTGGGCAAAAGCCGTCCCATACGAGGCGGCCAGCAACAGCAGGAAAATAAAAGCCTTTTTGAACATCTTCGCAAAAATACTATTTTTGCAGGTCTTTTGAAACTAAATGAAGAAAAGTCGTGCCATATTGATTGTCCTGGCGGTGTTTTGCCTGTATGTGCCTTCCCGGACAGCAGCCCAGAGCCTGCGGGCTTACGAAAACAGCGTCAGCGTCATTCAGATGGAAGCGATGCTTTCGACGCTGGCCCACGAGATGACCGAAGGCCGGGCGTCGGGCACCAAGGGCAAGGAACTGGCCGAACATTATCTGGTGGAGCAGTTCCGGGCCATCGGACTCAAACCCTGGAACTGGAACTACACGCAGAGTTTCCGGTACAACGACACTATCATCGTCCGCAATGTCGTGGGACTCCTCCCCGCCTCCGTCCCCACCGATGAATATATCGTCATCGGAGCACACTACGACCATCTGGGACGGCTCGGACATACCGTCTATCCCGGAGCGGATGACAATGCGTCGGGCGTGACGGCACTTCTGTCGCTGGCACGGATGTTCTCGGCGATGAAGGCCGACGGTAAGGGGCCGCGGAAGAACCTGATGTTCGTGGCGTTCGACGGCAAGGAACTGAACATGGCCGGCAGCAGTTATTTCGTGCGGCACCTGTCGGTGCCGCGCAGCCAGGTCACGGCGATGGTCAACATGGACATGCTGGGCACCGACCTGGTGCCACCCCGCCGGAACCGGGAATACCTGTTTGCCATCGGCGAGTCTTCCCTACCCGAGACGTATCAGGGATATCTCGCCTACATCTGCTCCCGGGCGTTCTACAAACTCGATCTGGACCTGACGTTCTACGGAAGCCGGAATTTCTACAAGCTCATGTACGAGACGAGCGACCAGCATCCGTTTGTCCGGGCCGGTATCCCTGCTGTGCTATTCACATCGGCTTTCCATGAGCACACCCTCAAGAAGACAGACACCCCGGCCATCATCGACTATGCGCTGCTCCGGAAGCGCACGCAGGTGATCTTCAACTTTATCAATCGGCTTTGCGCTCAGAATTAGTTTTTTTCAGCGTAGAGAGCCAGACGGGTCAGGGTCGGACAAGCCAGGGCTTCGTCGATGACCAGACGAAGGGCGGTCGCTGTGGTAGTTTCTGTCAGAACGATACGCTTGTAACCGACTGTTGTCTCGCGGGCGATTTCCCGCCACTGGCCGTCTTCGGTAAGCGCTTCCAGGTGAAAAGCGCTGATGCGTTGGCCGAGCGGAATATACTCCTGAAGCATCACGCGGTTGAAGGTCTTCGGGCCATCCAGTTCGAGGGTCAGTGTGGCAGTCGTTTCACCGTCGGTTTGCGCCCAATAGTGGTTGTAGTCATCGGTGAGCACGTTGGCAGCAGCAAAGCCGCGGCCGCGGGACGGGCCTGAGGCCGTCGCTCCCGAGGCCAGATCAACGGCGAAGACGGCATCGAGGGCCGCCTTGAATTCCATCAGGCGGAGAGAATCGACGGGATCGATGCGTCCGCGGGTATCGGGCGGGACGTTGAGCAGCAGCAGCGAATTGCGGCCGACGCTTTCATAGTAGATCTTCATCAACTGAGCGACCGATTTGACCCGGTCGGTCTCGGAAGCACGCCAGAACCAGCCGGGCCTGATCGAGACGTCGGTCTCGGCAGCGGCCCAATGAGAGCCACCGGGCGTTCCGCCATTGAGAATGTCGGTCGTGGGGCCACCCGTTCCGGGCTCAAAACCTTCCACATCGAGTGTTGACCAGTTGGTACGACCCGCCTGACCGCGTTCGTTGCCGACCCACCGGCAACCCGGTCCGACATCACTGAAGATGACCGCCTGCGGTTGCAGCCGTTGGACAGTTCCGTTGAACAACGGCCAGTCGTACACTTGCCGCTTGCCGGTCGGTCCTTCTCCGCAGGCGCCGTCAAACCACTGTTCGAAGACCGGACCATACGTACCGCCGAGGACACTTTCGAGCGTCCGGACGAAAGCGCCGTTGTAAGCCGGCGAGCCGTAGCGGGGATCATTGCGGTCCCAAGGTGAGATATACACGCCGAATTTCAGACTATCAGCAGCGCAAGCATCGGAAAGTTCCCGAAGGACATCGCCTTGACCGCCACGCCACGGACTCTTGGCAACCGTGTGCTGGCTCTCAGGCGAAGGCCAGAGGCAGAAGCCGTCGTGATGCTTGGCGGTGATGATCACGCCTTTGAAACCAGCGGCTCGCGCTGTCGCTGTCCACTGACTACAATCAAGGTCGGTGGGATTGAAGATGTCTTCCGTCTCGGTTCCGTCTCCCCACTCGGCGCCGGTGAAGGTGTTCGGGCCGAAGTGGAAGAACATGTTCATTTCCATCTGCTGCCAGGCTACCTGTGCGGGTGTCGGGCACGCTCCGAACGGGGCCGGAGCCTTTGGGCCGCAAGCGGCGGCCACGCCCAGAAGAAGGGCGGTCACGATGAGCTGTCGTCTATTCATAGTTTATTTTGATTTCACAACGGATATCTTCGGAAGAAGCGCCGGCCTGGATGCGGAAAGTGCCAGGCTCAACGACGGTCTGGCCGGCCGTATTGACCATTTCAAAGAAGCGGCGGTCGAGCGGTATGGTGACTGTCCGGGTCTCCCCTGCCGGGATCTTGATGCGGGTGAAGCCGCAGAGTTGCCGGCGCGGCCGGACTGTCGAGGCGATTTCGTCGATGACGTACAGTTGGACGACTTCTTCGCCGTCACGCTGGCCGGAGTTGGTGACATCGATGCTTGCTGCCAGGCCTCCCAGCTGCTCCACCAGTGCCGCCTGCGAACCGTCAGGGAGTTGGATGCGCAGGTTTGTGTAATCAAAGGTGGTGTAGCTTAGGCCATAACCGAAGGGATAGAGGGGCATGGAGGACTCTTCGACGTAGTCGTGGCCGCGGGGAATGCGTTGGTTATAGTAAACCGGGAGTTGGCCGACGTCACGGGGGATACTGATCGGGAGGCGCCCAGCGGGATTGTAATCGCCGAAAAGGACATCGGCGAGCGCGGTTCCGCCTTGTTCGCCGGGATACCAGAGCGTAAGCAGGGCATCGGCGTGTTCTTTCGCCCAGCATTTATCGAGGGGACGGCCTTCGATATAGACCACCACCAGCGGCTTGCCGGTGGCCTTGAGCGCCTTCAGCAACTCAGGCTGAAGGCCCAGCAGATCGAGCGTGGAGCGGTCGAATCCTTCGCCCGACTCCATGTCGCTGACTACCGTAGCATCTGTCACGGCTGCGCCGGTATCTTCATAAGAAGTGCGGAAGTCGCGGGCCGAGGAGCCGCCGACCACAGCCACGATCACATCGGAGGCGCGAGCGGCACGAACCGCTTCGGCGATACCGTTCTCCTTGGTGTCGCGGATGGCGCAGCCCTTGGCATAGGTCACTTTGGCACCACGGGCGCGGAGTCCGTCGAGCATCGTCACGATTTTTCCATCCACCTGGGGCGCTGTATAGTCGCCCAACTGGTTATAGACATTGTCGGCATTGGGTCCGACCAGAGCGATGCGGGCACCAGACCGGAGCGGCAAGACACCCTTGTTTTCGAGCAGCGTAATGCTTTCGCGGGCTGTCTGCAGTGCCAATGAAACGGCCGCTTCGTCATGGACAAGTGCTGCCGCAGCGGATTCATCGACAAACGGATGTTCGAACAGGCCGGAGGCGAATTTCTGAATCAAGACCCGCCGGACGGCCCGGTCCACCAGCGACTCCGGAATGCGTCCTTCCCGTACGGATTTCACCAGCAAGGGATAGCATCCGGCTCCCAGATCCACATCTACGCCGGCGCGAAGTGCCAGCTCGGCCGCCTCTTGCTTATTGGCAACCACCCGATGCGTACCCGCCAGCCCGTCGATACTCCCCAAGTCAGAGACCACATAGCCCCCGAAGCCCCACTGGTCACGCAACAGGCCGGAAAGCAAAGCCGCATGGCCTGTCGCCGGCACGCCGTCGAGCGAGTTGTACGAGGTCATCAGCGACAGCGCGCCGGCTTCCACGACCCGCTGGAACGGAGGCAGGAACTGCTCCCGCATCTCACGGTCTCCCACAGAAACAGAATTGCCGTTGTGGCCGCCGGCAGGAATCCCGTAGGCCACAAAATGTTTGACCGTAGAAATGACACCGGCGGAAGCCGCGCCATGGACCAGGGCCGAAGCCAGATTGCCGGAAAGGAAAGGATCTTCTCCATAACCTTCTTCAACACGTGACCAGCGGGGTTCCCGGGCCAGATCGATGACCGGGCCGTAACCGACCGCGGAACCTTGCTGTCGCACCTCTCCGCCAATACACTTGCCGACAGCTTCAAGCAGCTCCGGATCCCAGGTGGAAGCCAAGCCGATGCCGGTCGGAAACGTGGTTGTGCCGATGGCCATGTGACCGTGCGGCATTTCTTCGGCCAGGAAAACAGGGATACCCAGTCGGGTGCTGTCGAGAACAAAACGCTGGATGGCATTGGCCGTCCGGGCGGCCAGGCGCGGATCGAGGCCGTTTTCGAGGGTTTTCTGTGTCCATGGATCAGCCCGGAAGGTCGCCCAAAGCGAGCCGCCATGCTGCTCCCGCAGGAATGTGCGTCCCCAGTCGGAGAGCGTCACACTGTCGGGCGACACCTTTTCATAGACGGGCCAGCCGAGCGGACAAAGCAGTTGACCGACTTTCTCCTCGATCGTCATCGCTTTGAGCAGGGCATCTGCCCGCCGCTCCGGATCGAGCGAAGAATCGGTCCAGTCGTTGGAACGACAGCCAGCCGGCAGCAGGACCCAGCCAACCAATACAGCCAAAAATATATGGGATACGTTTATAAACGGATAACACGGTTCTCGCAGCGGTTTCTTTCTCATCGGGCAGACATTTGAACTTGTGAATTTACGAAATATTTTCGATATTTGTTTTTTCAAGACATCATCAGACATGAACGACAAGCCCATTCCCAGCTCAGAACTGATCATCAACGACGACGGTTCCGTGTTCCATCTCCATATCCTTCCCGAAGACCTCGCCGACACCATCATCCTGATGGGCGACCCGGGGCGCGTGACCCTCGTCGGAAAGCAATTCGACAGCATCGAGGTTGACAAGCAGTCGCGCGAGTTCCACACCATCACCGGCACCTACCATGGCAAGCGGATCACCGCACTCTCCCACGGCATCGGCACCGATAACATCGATATCGTGATGACCGAGATCGATGCCCTGGCCAACGTCGACTTCCAAACCCGTCTCCCGAAGGAGGAACACCGCCGCCTGACGATGCTGCGCATCGGCACCTGCGGCGCCGCTCAGCCAGACATTCCGCTGGGCAGCTATATCCTGAGCCACATTTCCATCGGCTTTGACGGCGTCCTGAACTGGTACCGCGACGGCGAGACCATCAATCTGGCCGACTTCGAAGCAGCGTTTGTCCAGCACATGAACTGGCCCGTCCGCTTTGCCCACCCCTATTTCGTCCGTTCCAGCGAAAGGCTCATCGAACTGTTCCGCGACTGGACCGTCAAGGGTATGACGGTTTCTGCCCCGGGCTTTTACGGCCCGCAGGGACGCACCGTCCGCCTGGCGCTCACCATGCCCGACCTGATCGAAAAGATGGAAAGTTTTGAGTACGATACGTATCGCATCACCAACATCGAAATGGAGAGTTCCGCCCTGGCCGGAATGGCGCGCCTGCTCGGACATGATGCCGCCACGCTGTGCCTGGCCATCGCAAACCGGCACATCAAGGAAAGCAACCCGGACTATTTGCCGCTGATGAAGCAACTGCTCCTGCGCGTGCTTGACACCCTGACCGCCTGAACCGATGCAAATCGATCCTGAAGAACTCGAACCCCTCGTCGCGCTGTTCGACGACCGCGATACCGTGGTCACGGAGCTTGTGGACAACCGTCTGCGCAGCTTCGGTCCGGAAGTGGTCCGTTCGCTCCGCAACCGGTCGCAGCGGGAGCCAGACGCCGCTCGCCAGGCTGCGATTGCCGCCCGGGCCCAGACGCTTAACACCGAGTTCAAACTGGCTGACCTGCAGGATTTCATCGCCCGGCCTACCGGTCCGCTCTCGCTGTTCGAAGGGAGCTGGATCCTCAGTTCCCTGTTCGACTATACGCTGCAGCGTGAGCGCTACGAAGATCTCTTTTACCGTTGCTCCCAGGAGTATCTGGCAGAGAATTCCGACCTGCGCACTGGCGTGGAGAACATCCGTATCCTCAATCACATCTTTTTCCACCGGCTCAAGTTCACGCTCTACGACGTTCAGCTCCGCGACCCACAGTACGCCATGGTCGACGAAGCGCTCCGCAGCCGTGGCGGAAATCCCTTCGTACTGGCATTCATCTACTTGATGATCTGCCAGGTGTCGGGGCTTCCGGTCGAACTGGTCTGTTTCCCGGGCGGGTTCATCCCGGTCTATGTAGAGGGCGGAAAGGTGCTGTTCTACATCAATCTGTACCGGGGCGGAGACATCTTCCTGAAAGACCGGCTCCAGCAATTCCTCCGCGCCACGGGACTGAAGATCGACGCGCAGGCATTCCGCCGCCGCGATGAGTCGGCCATGCTCACGCTCTATCTCGAATCACTGCTTTACATCCATTCCAGCCGAAAGGACGAAAAAATGAGCGCGGTCATCGACCGCGCCCTGAACATCCTTGGGCCGGAAAGGTTTTTGACGATTGACGAGCAGGAATAGCGCGGAACTCCTTCTTGGGCGCTCCTCTAGCGGACCCGCAAGCGCTGGCCGATCCGGAGGACCTTCTTGGGGGTGATACCGTTAAGCTTGCAGAGCGCGTTGACGGTGGTGTGGTGCTGCTTGGCGATTTTGCCGAGGGTATCTCCTTTCTTGACCTTGTAGTACTGGGCGGCGGTGGCGCCTTTCGACTGTTTGTCGGTCATGCCGTAGTGGGAGCCGACATTGAAGTAGTGATTCTTGATGGTCAGGAGCGTGTCGCGGAGCGTACCATTGTCGAAATTGATGACCCGCTCGGGATCGAACGGCTTGCCCATGTAGCGCGTTTCGAAATGGAGGTGCGGACCGGTGCTGCGGCCGGTACTGCCGCCCAGACCGATGGGATCGCCTGCGGCGACCAGGTCGTTCTCCACGACCAGCCGTTCGGAGAGGTGACCGTAGTAGGTTTCCAGCCCGTTGGGGTGACGGATCACCACAAGGTTGCCGTAGCCGCCGGTCGCCTTGCCGCCGCCGACATAACGGACCACACCGTCGAACGGTGAACGGATGGTGTCGCCGACACGGAGCGGAATGTCGATGCCGTTGTGCGGACGTCCTTTACGATACTTGAACGTAGAACTGCGGCGGCCGATGATCGGTGCCACGAAATGATGGGCGGAATCCACCAGCAGCAGATCGACGGAAGCCGGCAGGTCAGAGATTTTGACATCACGATAAGCATGGATCGATTCGATGTCCCAGTCCTCGAACAGACCGGTGGTGTCGATGTCCGGACGCTCCAATTCGATATAGTCCCAGGTATGGTCGTTGAAGAGGATGATCTTGACATACCGATCGTCCGTATCGACCGTATCGATCGGACGGACCAGCATCAACGTAGAATCGGCTTCATCGTGTTCTTCTTCCAGTTCCGGAGGAACAACCAACAGAGAGTCGGGTTTCTGCGCGAATGCCGTGCCGAGGCAGGCCATAACAAGAACGATGAGGGAGAGTATGGTCTTCTTCATGGAGAGGTCGGTTTTAGTGTAGCCTGCGAAGATACGAATTTTTAAAAAAAAACAATTAAATTTGTTGGTTGTACCCGGAATGGTCATGAAACGCATCTCTATCCTCTTGCTGCTAGTGCTGCTCCTCCCCTTTTCGTCCTATGCCCAGGAAAAGGATAGTTTTTGGAGAGACTTCAGCGATTTCCTCGACCTGCGGGCAGACAAGGCTTACGCCAAACTGGACAGCACCTACATCGGACGCTATCACTACCACTGGGATGCCCGACTCTTCTACCACACTGCGGGGCTTCACCTGAACACAGAAGGCCTTACCCAAAGCCAGTTGGCTACCGGTATGAGCAACCGGGCCGGCGTGGGACTGAGTTATCGCGGAATCGGGCTCAACTACTCCTTCGCCATCGGGAAAAAGATGAACTTTGACTTCGGATTCGCAAGTTATGGTACACACTTGGGATTCGAATATACCCTTCGGGCGTCGTCGCGGCTCAGCGGGATCGTAGCCTGGCCCGGGGAAGCGGTCCGACGGGCTGAAAACGGCGACCTGACACTCTTGGCAAGCAATCTGAACCTGATCTACAGCTTCAATTCCCGCTTCTCCTACGCGGCTGCCATGAAGCAGACCGCCATCCAGCGCCGGAGCGCCGGGAGCTTGTTGGTCGCAACGTCCTGGACCCTGTGGGACGTACTGGGCGCCGGTCCGGAAATCCTTTCGGAACAGACCTCCATCCAGACCTTCCTGGAAGTGACCAATCTGATGTACAACCGCTTTTCCGTCGGTGCCGGATACGGGTACAACTGGGTTCTGGGACAGGAACACTTGCTGCTGCATGCATCCGTCATCCCGATGTGGTCCTTCTACGACGTGACCACGCGTCGCGTCAAAGGCGTTTCGACGTCATACCGGCGTCCGATGGGCCGGATCGCCGCCTCGGGAACGGCCCGGGCCGGCATCTACTACCGCTGGGGAGACCGCTGGTCGCTCGGATTGACCGGCATTGTCAACCAGATGGCCTCGAGCACCAGTTTCCGGCGTGGCCAGGAAGGCTATCAGCGTCTCGCGGCGCAGGAATGGCAGGCCATGCTTTCCCTTGGCATACGCTTTTAATTGATCTGCATTATGAAAGACTGGAGACAAAGACTTTTTATCATCCTCGAGCGGTCGGAAGAGCGCACCCGCATCGGCCGGATCTACGAAGTTGCGATGATGCTGCTGATCATCGTCAGCATCATCCCGCTGATGTTCAGAGAATCGCATCCGTATTTCCGGGTCATCGAAATCGTGACCGTTTCGGTCTTCATCGTGGATTACCTGCTTCGTTGGATTACCGCCGACTTTAAACTGAAACGGGGCAGACTGTCGTTCGTGCTCTACCCGTTCACATTCATGGCGATCATCGACCTGCTGTCGATCATTCCCGTGTTCACGATGATGAGCGATGGATTCAAACTCCTGAGAATGACGCGTATGTTCCGCATCGTCCGGCTGCTGAAGTTTATCCGGTACACCGACAAGATCGACATCCTGGTCGACGTGCTGAAGCGAGAGAAGAAGGTGTTGATTTCGGTACTGGTACTGGCTGCCTTCTACGTCTTCATCACCGCCTTGATCATGTTCAACGTGGAGCCGCAGATCAATCCCAGCACGGGTGAGCCTACCTTTGCCTCGTTTTTCGACGCGCTTTACTGGGCCACCGTTACGTTGACGACCGTGGGCTACGGCGACGTCTGTCCGGTGACCAGCATCGGCCGTTTCGTGAGCATGCTCTCTTCCCTCTTCGGCGTGGCGATCATCGCCCTGCCTTCGGGCGTAATCACGGCCAGTTACCTCGACGAACTGCGCAGCTCCGCCAAGGCTCGCGCGGCCAAAGCAAAACAGAAAGCTGCCGAAAAGAGTCAGGAGGGATAGACATGACTCGGCTTTACACCTTTACGGTAGAAGCCTTCTACTCCGGCAACAGCCGGGAAGGAACCGTTATGCTTACCGATGAGGAGGCTGAGCAGTTGGTGGGGTTTCTACAGGAAGTAGAGCCAGAGACCTGGCTTTACACCTCCCGGCTCGACACCGTGTATCCGGCATTATACTGCAAGCTGGATGAAGCCGCGATGCAGATCATTGAACAGATGGCATCCCTTCTTCCGGAAGACGATCTGTTCAGGGTCTATCTGCCGGATGAAATCATCCAGCGAGCCGGACTGAATCCGGAGCTGGACTAGAACTGCAGGCTGACACCTACCGCAGCGCCTCCTGGCACGGCAGCTGGGAACAGAATGAGATCGTAGGCGCGCGCCTGACGGACGGCTTTGACGCGCGAAATGGTGAGGGTTGCCACCCCCGCCGCAGCCAATCCGCCAAAGACATAATACGGCACGTTCGACGAAGCGGAAAACATAGTCGCAGGGCCTAGGTTCCGCTGCATGGCCGTTGCTGCCACACCGACAATTCCGACGCCCGTCAGGGCGAATCCCAGGATATCAGCCGTCCGGAAAGCGGTGGCCGAAGCCATGTCGGCCTGCCGGCGCGACCCCGTGCCGAAACCGGGCCAGAGATTATCCCGCGCGGCTTCTCCGCGCACTAAAGTACTGTCAACAGGCGGCGTCGGGCAGAACGCCTTCGACGGGGCTGGCATCTGGGCCCAGGTCGGGACGGCCAGCATCAAAAGCAGAAGAATCGTTGCAAATCGCATAACCCTGCAAATATACGAAATAAACATTATCTTTGCTGGAAATAAAAAGGCAATGAAAGGCATCGGAAACATCATCTGGCTGGTTTGCGGGGGACTGCTGGTCGCCCTGATCTACTATCTCGTAGGTCTGCTGATGTGCATCACCATCATCGGTATTCCCTTTGGGACACAGTTGTTCAAGTTGGGCACTTACTCGCTTTGGCCCTTCGGCCACGAAGTAGTGAACAAGCCCAACGAACCGGGCTGCCTTTCCGTGGTCATGAACCTGATCTGGGTCCTGCTCGGATGGTGGGAGATCGCCGTGATCCATTTTGTCTTCGGCTTGATCCTGTGCATCACCATTATCGGCATCCCCTTCGGCATGCAGCATTTCAAGATGGCCATTGCCTCCATCCTTCCTTTCGGAAAAGAAATCCGTTGACCTGACGATTTTATGGAAATGAATGAATTCACCTTGCAGCGAATCGTTGCGATGGAAGCTGCATTCGACCGGACGGCGGCGGCCGTCAAGAACCTGATGGAGGCCCTCGACGCGTACGAGACCGTCCGCGTGGATATCGACCGGCTCACGGATTACCTGGACAGCGGAGCCTGGCGGGAAGATTTTGAGGCCGACGAGGCAGGATTCGTGCCCGGCGACCTCAAACGTGGCGTCCTCTCGGAAGACGCCCTCTACAATCTGCTGGGCGACATCGTCTCGCTCCACGAGCAGATGCAGGAAATCTGCGGAGACTGACCCTTACTTCAGCGAAAACGTGTGCGTAGTGCCGTAGTCGTTCCAGTTACGGAGCGACAGCGTGAGGTTTTGCTGGTCGTAAACGTTGCTGTACTGCGTATCCTCCACCTGGCCGCTGGGCAGCGGGAGGTCAACCCAATGAACCTGGGAGAGGCACTCCTGCGCCTGTTCAAACGTCAGGATTCCCTTGTGTGCAGCCAGAAAGGCACCCGCCGTCTCATAACGCCACCAACTGCGGCTGTTCGGGTTGCCGACGGCCGGGTCGGGCTCGGTGGTGAAGTGTTTCGGATTGAGCAAGTGGTTGGTCACCAACATGTAGTCCTGACCAGCCGGCTTGCGTACCAGCACCGTTTTCCATTCGTCGTCTTTATCGAACTCCACCACGACACAGTGGCCTGTCGCATCAGCGATCATGTAGTGATAACCCGTACCCACAATGGCATCGTGCCGGACGTCCACCGTCTCGAGCAGCGCCAGTGCTTCTTCCACCGTCGCGCAGCGGTCGAGCCACAGGCGCATGATCATCGATGTGCCTACGTCGTGTCTCGGCGTGTCCTGCCGCGAGGCCTGATGCGGCAGCGCCATGATCGAAGTGCAGAGGCCCTTCTCATTGATGCCGTCCACAGGTGCGTAGATGGCGGCCATGCAGTTGATCCGCTTGAGGAAAGAGGTCGGCAGTTTTTCGAGTCCGTAGCCGATGTGCGACATGTCGCTCACGCCGATGGAGGCATAGCCGTTTTTCGGGTGGGAGATCGTCACGAGCGTCGGGTTCTTGAAATAATCGTAATTGCGACCGTACCAGTACCCTTCCCCCTCCGCTTTCCGGGCTTGGAAACTGGTGCAGCTGAATGTTTTGAGTTCTCCTTTCTCATCGGCCACCTGGGAACTCTCGATCTTGATCGGCAAGCCTTTTCCCACGCGGGAAATCACGTAGTTCAAGAGCTCGGCATTCGTATCTACGTCTTTCTCGATCACGTCGTCCAAATCGTAGGAGGCACAGTATACCATGGTGTAGAGGTACGGATTGTCTCCGACCTGCTTCAACGTGGACAAAGTGCGGACCTCACCCTGCCAGAGCAGCGTGACTGCCAGCAGCAGCACCAGGACCAGGAGCAATAGGATTTTCAGGAATTTCTTCATTGTTCGTAAGATTTGACATCGTCAAAATTACGTTTTTTTTGCTAACTTTGAAAATTATGGTACAACGATTCTCCTTCCTGATCCCCCTGGCCGCGCTCGTGCTGCTGGCCGGGCTGGCCATCGCCTGCCAGGCAAAGCGGCCACACAACAATCTCGCACTGCGCCATCCAGCCTACCACTCCAGTGCGATCGACTACAACGCCACGGCACAACTGGCCGTGGACGGCATTCTTGAGACCGAACCGGGCTGCTGGGTGGAAGTCTGCGGAAAAAACGGCGTGCCGCTCTCCAAACGGGAGCACGACCTCGTTCTGGAGCCGCGTCAATGGACCACCGTAACGATGGAAGGACCTTCCGCCGAGTTGTCGCTGCGGACGCATGGGTTCACGGAGCCTGTGGACCGGGTGACGATGAGCCTGGCTGCCCATCTTCCTGACGGGATGCGCGAAGCGGCTTATACGGCCGAACTGGCACGGCTGGACAAGGACGGCACCTGGGTTCCTGTCCAGCGCTTTGAGGGACGCTATCCCGGACGGCGGCTCACGTTGACTTGGGATGCGCCTGAGCGCGTCGCTCCGGAGGGCTGGCGCTTTGTCGTCGAGATGCCCGGCGCCAAGGCCATCGAATGGCAGGAATGGGGATTTTTCCGCGACGGCCAGTTGCTGCCGATGCTCACGTCGGAGCATTTCAGCAGCGCCTGGGTTTCCGCGACCGGCGGCCGGGAATGGATCGCGGTGGACCTGGGTGCGGAGAAGCGCTTCAACCAAGTGCAGCTGCACTGGTTGAATGCACCGGCACAAGGTGTGATTCAGGTAAGTTCCGATTCGACTACCTGGCGTGATATCGCGTCGCTGAAGGGTACGGAGCCGGTACGCTGCGACAAACTGCGTGTCCGCGGCCGCGGGCGTTGGGTACGTTTAATGCTCGACGGATCTGTTGATAACAAGCCTTACGTTTTAAGCGAGTTGCAAGTATTCGGCTCAAGTTCTGCTGAAGATAAAACCCGGCTGGCTTCTGCCCGGCCGACAGTACGGGATTGCCGGATTGATCTGGATTGCGGATGGCAACTTGCCCGGCTGCCACAGGCCGAGGATCCTGCGGCCTGGATTCCCGCGACCGTGCCCGGAACCGTACTCATCAGTTATCTGGAAAACGGCATGCTCCCCGACCCCAATTTCGGAGAGAATTTCCAATATATCAGCGATTCTTATTTCCTCTCACCGTTTGTGTACCGCACACAGTTCAGGGTGCCGGAAGGATGGCGGAGCGGTGAAGCTGATGAGCGCATCCGGCTGCATTTCGACGGCATCAACTGGAAAGCAGACGTGGTATTCAACGGCCAGGCTGTCGGGCGGATCGAAGGGGCTTTCACCGACGCATCGTTTGATATCACCCCGTTGCTGGAGGCCGATAATCTGCTGGAAGTGACCGTTTATCCCCCGGATCACCCGGGTATGACCAAAGAAAACACCCAGACGCATTGCGCCACGAACGGCGGCATCCTGGGAGCCGACAATCCCACCTTCCACGCCTCTATCGGATGGGACTGGATCCAGACCATCCGCGGCCGGGAAACGGGCATCTGGAATGACGTTTGGCTGGACCGTACCGGTGGCATCCGCATTGAAGATCCTACGGTCCGCTTCGGTTTCAACATGCTGGAGAAGATGCCACCCAAGATCGATACCACCCGGGTGCGCATCACACTTGGGGCCACGCTGGTCAATGACACCGACCATCCGGTCGAGACCGTCTGGGAGGGCTCGTACGGTGACGTTCGTTTCCATCAAGCGGTCACTGTACCGGCCAGTTCGTCCCTCCCTGTTTCGACGAAGGTGGAACTCATGCATCCGAAACTCTGGTGGCCGAACGGGTATGGCGAACCCCATCTGTATCCTGTTTCGATGCGGGTTGGCGAGAGCGATACGCATACGTTCTTCTCCGGTGTCCGGCAGTTGACTTACAGCACGGCCGGGGGCAATCTCCGCATCTGGATCAACGGCCGCCGGCTGGTCGGCCGCGGCGGAAACTGGGGATTCAGCGAGAGTAATTTAAAATTCAAAGCCGCTGACTATGAGCGAACCATGTGGCTTCACCAAAAGGAGAACTTCAACTTGATTCGGAACTGGGTCGGTCAGGTCGGCGACGAAGAACTCTATGAGATGGCCGACCGTTACGGCATCCTCATCTGGCAGGATTTCTGGCTGGCCAATCCCGCCGACGGGCCGGATCCCGACAATGAAGCCCTGTTCATGGACAATGCCGAAAACATGATGCGACGGATCCGCAATCACCCGAGCCTGCTGCTCTGGTGCGGACGGAACGAGGGTTATCCCCCGGCCTCGCTCGACAAGGCACTGCATGATCTGGTCAACCGCGAAGATCCGGGAAGTTTCTATCTCTCCTCCTCTGCCGATGACATCGTCTCCGGCCGTGGCACCTACTACCGGTTGCCATCCCGGGCCTACTGGCAGCTCGACCAGATTCCGTGGTTCCGCAACGAGTCCGTGATGTTCCACAGTGAACGCGGCATGCCGAATTTCCCCAACTGGGAAAGCCTGATCCGGATGATGCCGGCTGCAGACGCCTGGCCGCCGTCCCGCCTGTGGGGCGTTCATGACTTTGCTCTGGAGAGTGCTCAGCGTGGCCAGACCTTCATCGATGCCGTCAATTCATTCTTCGGCCCGTCGTCCGACGGCGAGACCTTTGCCGCCCGCGCCCAGTGGGTCAACTACGAGGGATACCGCTCAATTTTCGAAAGCCGGAGCCGCAACCGCCGGGGTCTGCTGCTGTGGATGAGCCATCCCGCCTGGCCGTCCATGGCTTTCTGCACCTACGACTGGTTCGGCGATGCCACCGCATCGTACTATGCCTGCCGCAAGGCGTGCGAGCCGCTGCATATCCAGTGGAACCCGGTCGGTGAACGTGTGGAAGTGGTCAACTACTCCGCAGGAGACCGCACGGGCCTCCGCGCCGTCGCAACGCTGTACGACCTCTCCGGGACCGTCGTCTCGACGCAGGTCCGTACGCTCGACGCCCGCGAAGACAGCACGACGCCGCTGTTTGGCATCGACTTCTCGAAAGCAGGATTCTCCGGTGACAAGACGGGGAGCGACAAGGTTGGTAGTGACAGGGCTGGTGGCGACACGGCTGGTGGCGACGGTGGCGACAGGATTTGCTTCCTCCGGCTGGAACTCTTCGACGGCGAGCAGTTAATCTCCCACAACGACTACGTGATCCCGCAACAGGAGGACAACCTGCAGGTGCTGAACGGATTACCGCAGGTCAAGGTCGAGGCATCCTTCTCATGGGATCCCGATCGCAACCAGTTCGTGGCCAAGCTCTCCAACCCTTCGGATAAACCGGCCCTGATGCTTCATCTTTCCTCCCGCGATGCCGATGGCAACCGCATCCTCCCTGCCATCTGGTCGGACAACTACATCCACCTGATGCCTGGCGAAGAACGGACCCTGACGCTGTCGATGCCCGGCAAAGAGACCTACCCCTACTCTCTCCGCCTCACCGGCTTCAACACCGCCCCGCTCACCATCGAGGAAGCCATGCACCGGCAGGTGGTGGAATAAATGTGCTATCTTTGCCCGAAATATACGAGCTATGAAAAAGATAGGGAAAATCCTCGTCGGTTTTTTGGCGGTCATCGGATTGATTAGCCTGGTGATTTTGATCCTGGCAAATATCCTGGCGGATCGTGATGGTGAAGCCAAACATATTATTATTCCACCGTCGGATAAGGCCTTGTTCAAGATTCAAGTCGCGAAATTACAGGCAGCTGGTGGATATGCGCCGGATACGGCTGTCATTCGGATGACATCGGTCCGGAATGAGACCCGGGCCCGGGAAATCCGGGACTATTTCCAACTGGATACGCTTTATGACACTGAGGCTTCGACCTGGGAAAAGACATTGGCCGTAGCCCGTTTCGTAGCCACTAACATTCCGCATAACAACCAGAAAGTGCAGCCGGAGAAACGAAACGCCATCTACCTCTGGGAATATACCAAAACAGTGGAACCGGCTTTCAACTGCCGCTTGCACAGCATCTTGCTGTATGAACTGCTGCAATCCATCAACATTGAAGCAAAGTACATCACTTGCATGCCGATGGACCCGAACGATACAGACTGTCACGTGGTCAACCACGTGTGGCTGCCGGAGTTGGGGAAATGGGCGATGATCGATTCTGATATGGGCGGCAATTATGCTACGGATGCGACAGGCACACCGCTGTCTCTGGCCGAGATACGGGAGTCCTATATCTTGGGAAATCCGGTATTTTACCATCCTGCATTTGTTGCCGAAGGAAACAAAAAAATCAGTCACCATCACGGGTACATGGCCAAAAACACCTACTGGTTCAGCTGCTGGGAGACGTTGCACTACGACCAGGAGCCGGAAGGTGATTGGAATCGTGGGCGGTACATTCATTTGGTACCGTGTGGGTTTGAACCTTTCCTTAATGGCCCGGACGACTGTGTAACCACTGATGACACACAATTCTGGGCAGCGCCCACGCAATTCCGGGCAACGCCTGCGAACAGTCAGTAAGGAGCAGAACGATGCAAAAAGTACGGATCACCGCCATCCGGCAAACCGTCTATGACGACCTGATGGCACAATACGAGAATCCGATCGAGCACACCTGCGATGTGCGGGTCGATCAGCAGTGGATATCCGTCGATGGCAAGCGGCCGGAAGGCCTCTGCGAATCGGCGTGGGAATCGATGCGGCCGTTCGTAGAATCTCTCGCCCGCGGCGAAGGAAACTTCTACGACGGCTGGATGAAGAATCCGATGAGTGCCATGATCAGTTGCAACGACGGATTCCGTCCCTTCAGTTTCTACCTCGAAGTCGTGTAGGCTTGCTTAGACGTGGCGGCGTGAGAAGGCGCGTGTAATCGTCTGCCGCGATCGACCTCCCCCAAACGGCTTGAAACA
>JAEEGK010000263.1_pt1 | contig 131130 bp, 114 predicted proteins | sample 8958771 | NCBI WGS metagenome assembly JAEEGK01 (sample SAMN16246547, study PRJNA631951) | gut metagenome | biome: gut microbiome; feature: rumen; material: SC-attached | host: Bos | place: Iran: Karaj | collected 2018-10 | reverse complement strand
CAATAGCCGGGTTGAAGATATTCATTCCAGTTCCACCGAAAATCTCCTTACAAAAGATAACCGAGAAGGCACATGCCAACGCAAGCATCCATAGAGGACATCCTATTGGCACGATGAGCGGAATGAGAATACCGGACACTAAGTATCCCTCCTGTATCTCCTCACCTTTCCACTGTGCCCAGGCGAACTCTATGCCGAGACCTACAATGTAAGAAACAAGAATCTTGGGTAATACGGCAAAGAAACCGTAGAAGAAGATTTCGAAGAACGATGCACTTGCCAGAGTGCCGGCAGCCGCATAATTCTGATAGCCCACATTATACATTCCAAAAAGCATAGCTGGCATTAACGCAATCACAACCATGCTCATAATGCGCTTCGAGTCGATGGAATCGTGAATATTGACTCCACTCTTAGCCGTTGTGTTCGGAACAAAGAGGAAAGTCTCAAATCCATCGAATAGGCTGCGGAAAGCATGAAGCTTGCCTTCTGGCTCGAAGTTGGGTTTGATGTTATCAATATATTTCTTTAATGACATAATCTTTTCCGTTTAGATGTTAACAATTATGCATTTTCCTTTCGGAGCATGTTAAGGCCATCACGCACGATTTTCTGCAATTCAAGCTTCGAGCTATCCACGAACTCTGCCAATGCAAAGTCCTCAGGAGCAACCTCATATATGCCCAATTGCTCCATTTTGTCTATGTCTCCGGCAATAATGGCTTTAATCAAGTATTCGGCATAAATGTCCATAGGTATTACACGGTCGTATTCACCACTCATAATCATGTGGCGCTCACCGCCCTTGACACGTGCATCAAGCGCATATTCCTTCTTTCCGAGCAACCATGAGAAATAGCTGCGATTGACGGAGAATTGCTTGAAACGTGGCAAAATCCATCCCAGCATTTCGTCGGCATTGTTACCTTCAGGAATTACTGTAATCTCAGATGTGTGCGCACCAACATAATCTTCTGTGCTGCATGGCTTTCCAGTAAGCACGTTGCCATTGATGATACGCACATTCCCATTTTTAACGTTACCGTTGATGAGTGTACTTATTGGCTCGCCAATGAGCACATCTGCATATGCCGGGCTCTCCACTTCACTACCTACAACAGCTATAGTGCGCCGTAAATTTATTTTTCCAGTGTTGAACAAGCGTCCTATAAAGATTACGACACTTGGATCTACTATCCATACAACTTCTCCTTTGTTAACCGGATCAATGTGGTTTACTTGCACACTAACATTTCCTGCCGGACAACGACCTTCAAAGATGTTGACCTCAACATCCTTTGCTCCCGTTAACGCATCAGCTTTTTGAGCAGCGCCAATACCAAGATAGGTTTTGGCTATCTTTGACAATGCAGAAAGACCTATCTGGAATTCCTCTTCATTGCCTTTGAGCTCAAACTCGAAATCAGCAGCCAGCGGCATGTCGCGCAATGCGCTTACAAATATTGCTTTTGGCTCTGTCTCTGGAGTTGTGGAAATTGCATAAGGAAGTTGATTGATGTAACCGAAAAGACCTGCTTCGAGCAAAGCCTGTTTGACGGCTGCACCATCCATCTTTTGCACATCCTTTTTTCCAAAATCAACGTAACGCTGTTCAGCATCACACTTAACTTTGACACAGAGAACTTTACGACGTTCACCTCGCACTATAGCAGTCACTTGACCGCTGACAGGAGAGGCAAACCTAACTTCGGGATATTGTTTGTTGACAAACAAAGCATCCCCCGCTTTGACAATATCACCTTCTTTAACTACAACCTTAGGAGTAACGCCCGTAAAAGCATCAGGAGTGAGACCTATCTCCCCCTTTGGCTTCAACGTAAGTTTCTCTTCCTTGGCTTTGCCTTTCAGGTTTATGTCCAAGCCCTTACGTAACTTAATAACATTTGTCATAATTATAGAATAATGTATATAATTCATGATAGTTGGTGCAAAAATAAGAAAAAATAACTATATTATAAAGAAAAAAACGGCTAAAAATACGGCCTTCATAACTTTTTTATGTAGTTTTGTAGCAAAAATAATGAGATTTCTTTCTCAAAGTTAGAATTGAAGACGCTGAAACGTATTATAAGTTGGACCATTTGGAGCCTGTTGGCTCTTTATCTTATTATTGTTGTACTGCTTAACATACCTGCGGTACAACGATATGTTGGACATGAAGTCTGCCAGGCGATCAGTTCGAGATTAGGCACTAAAGCCGTTGTGGAACGAGTAGACATAGGACTTCCAAACCGATTTATTATTGATGGGGTTGATATATATGATCAAAAGGGGAAGCTCATGCTACATGCATCACGACTTTCTGCTAAATTTGAAATTTATCCCTTGACGCGAGGAAAAATCGCCATTTCATCGGCACAATTGTTTGGACTCAATGGCTTCTTCTATCAGCAAGATAAGCAATCTAAACCTAATTTCCAATTTGTACTTGACTCTCTTGAATCGAAAGATACAACGAGTCAAACGCCTCTAGATCTGCGTATTAACTCTTTAGTCGTACGGAGAGGAACTATTAAATATGACAGGTTGGACATACCACCAACGAATGGGCGTTTCAACCTGTGCCATTTGAACATAAGTGATATTAGTACACATTTGATGCTGAATGAGTTGACAGATGGCACAGTTAACTTTGTCGTTAAAAAGCTATCTTTTGCAGATGAGTCCGGTCTTAAATTGAGTCAGTTAAAACTTAAGCTACATGCAAATCACGAGGGTGCCACTCTACATGATTTCGTTGTTAAATTACCAGAATCAGAGGTTAATATTGACTCTCTTAAAGCTACATATATGTATAGCCAGGGCAAGTTGGCTGTACCTTCTATAAGGTTCAATGGAAGCATAAACAAAAGTTATTTAACTCCTTCAGACATAAAATGTTTTATTCCACAATTGGCATCTTTCAATAATCAGATACACATACATTCTTCTTTCTCCGGGACTAGTACAACAATGGTTTTGCGGGAATTGGACATGTTCTCACAACCTGAAGGGTTTGAACTTTCGATGAATGGCTCTGTCTCCAATTTTAACAATCCACATTGGCACACAAATATTGATCAGCTAAACTTAAGTGCAAAAACGATTGACTTCATATTTCGTAACATGAATATGAAAGACATGAAAATCCCCGAAGTAGTAAGTCGTTTTGGAAATGTGTTTTTTGTGGGTGAGGCAGGCGGAGTTGGTAAGGCAATTTCAACGAAAGGAGTTCTTCTGACAGATGCGGGTAATGCCAACTTGGGTGTAGGTTTACGCGATAATCTGTTTACATGTACAATAAAAACAGATAAACTAGATTTGCAGAGAGTCCTAAATAACGATGAATTCGGCAACATTGCGACTCAGATTGACATTGACGGAAATCTATCTGTATTAAATAATAATAATAAAACTGATATCATAAGAGTAAAGGGAAATGTGTCATCATTTGATTACAAATCCTATACTTATCACGATATTAATGTCGATGGAATCTATCAAAACAGTTCTTTTGACGGTTCGCTCGACATTGATGACCCTAATGGAAGAATTAATCTAAAAGGTAAGTTTAAAACCTCCTTGAAGCAACCTTTAGCCAATCTGACTGCTGAGATTAGGAATCTAAATCTCTCAGCAATGAAAATAACGGATATATGGAAAGACAGAATTATAAGTGCGAATGTTGCTGCTGATTTTAGTGGGAAATCCCTTAAAAATGCTAAAGGCTCATTCAAAATAGATAATTTCTCCATCTCATCGCCAGAAGAGTCATATAATCTCAATAATCTTTCTATTATTGCTGACAATCTGGATGACGGTCGAATGATGAGAATAAGAAGTGACTTTGCTGATGCTACAATTCGTGGGGATTTCGATTATCAAACACTATTAGAGAGTCTTAGTAGTCATATAGCGCATATTCTTCCTACAATGCCGGGACTTCCCAAGTCTAGGATTAAAGATACAAAGAATAATTTTGTTGTTTCGGCTACCTTTTCCAAGTCCGATTGGCTTGAATCATTGTTCAATGTTCCTGTCAGATTGCATGAGCCTATGTACTTGTATGGAAGAATGAACGATACAGACAAGGATTTGAATATAGAGTGTAGCATTCCATCGATAACGTACGACGGTAATCTCTATGAAGATGCCCGTGTTTCCATCGTGTCGCCACATGACACTCTTCACGCAGATGTTAAAGTGAAAAAAGTGATGGAAAACGGTCACCGTTTTAGTGTTGATGCCACTGCAAATGCATATGATAATCAGATGGCAATGTTGCTTCAGTTCACTAACAATCAGAGACATGAGTTTAAGGGGAGCATTGATGCTGTAGCCCAATTCTTTAATGATGACAAGGGTAAAGCCACTGCACATGTCAATGTCAACAAGTCGGAGATATTAGTTAATGATACTGTATGGACGGTGCAACCATCTGATATTGTTTATTCCTCAAATCATTTGGTAGTTGACCATTTTTCTATTAACCATAATAAGCAGCATTTGATAGTGTCGGGAATGGCAACCAAGAATAGTTCAGACTCATTGATCATCGACCTGCAAGATGTTGATGTTAATTACATTACAAACCTTGTCAACTTCCATTCTGTTGAGTTTGATGGCTTAGCAACTGGCAGGGCTTGTGTGAAGTCAGCATTTAATAATCCTGAAGCATATGCAAATCTGATAGTTAATAGATTCACATTTGAAGATGGAAACATGGGGGTGTTGAATGCCCAAGTCAATTGGAATCAAGATGAGAAACAAATTGACATTGATGCAATTGCTGACGACAGTCCTCATGGCAAAACGATTATTAACGGATATGTTTCACCCTCAAAGAATTACATTGACCTAAGTATCCAGGCACGAAATAGTAGGCTGGAGTTTTTGGAGAGTTTTTGCGGTAGTTTCATGAAGAATGTAGATGTTTATGGAACAGGGGATTTAAGATTACATGGGCCGCTCAGTGCTATTAATCTGACTGGTATGGCTGTTGCAGATGGAAAAGTTGACATCAGTTCTCTGAATACGACATATTGGTTGCGGAATGATACAATAAGGCTGATTCCAAATGAGATTATTTTTGAGCGAGATAGTATTTATGATTCAGATAATCATATTGGCATTGTAAATGGCGCATTGCATCATAAATGTCTGACAAATTTGACGTACGATATGAGTATTGCCGCCGAGAACTTGCTTGCTTACAATTTTATGGATTATAATGGAAGTACATTCTTTGGCAAAGTATGGGCAACTGGTGACTGTTCAATACATGGCAAGAGCGGTGAGATAGTCATGGATATAAATGTAAAGCCAGAAAAAGGTTCATTTATCGAGTATAATGCTTCCGCTCCAGACGCCATCACCGATCAGGAATTCATCACATGGAACGATGTGACACCAAAATCAATTCTTCCATCGGATTCTTTGCAGGCGAAGACAACAAGTATTCCCGATAGTGATGACAAAGATGAAGACAATAAAAATAACGTAGAATCTGATTTGCGACTCAATTTCATAATCGATTGCACACCAGATGCTACCCTCCGTGTCCTTATGGACCAGGCAAGTGGTGATTATATAGCCCTTAATGGAAATGGTACAATTAGGGCAACTTTCTATAATAAAGGCTCTTTTGATATGTTCGGAACTTATCTGGTAGATAATGGAGTCTATAAATTAACTATTCAGAATGTTATTAAAAAGGACTTTTTGTTCCAACAAGGAGGCAGTATTGTTTTTGGTGGTAATCCTTACAATGCCGTTTTGGACTTGAAAGCTCTTTATACTGTAAATGGTGTTCCGCTTTCTGACTTGAAAATTGGAAATAGTTTCAGTAACAATAATATTCGTGTTGATTGTATCATGAACATTACGGGCAATCCCATAGACCCAAAAGTTGATTTTGACTTAGATCTGCCAACAGTCAGTTCTGATGCTAAGCAAATGGTGCGTAGCATTATAAATGGTCAAGAGGAAATGAATCAACAAGTTATTTACCTTTTGGGCATTGGACGCTTCTATACTCAAGAAGGAAACAATGCCGCTACTGGCAATGCCCCACAGAGTCAAGCAAGTCTTGCAATGCAAAGTTTGTTGAGTGGTACAATTAGTCAGCAAATCAATAACGTGCTTAGTAGTGTTATAAAAAACAACAATTGGAATTTTGGCGCCAACATTTCAACTGGTGATGAAGGATGGAACAATGCTGAATATGAAGGATTGCTAAGTGGTCGTCTACTCAATAACCGCTTACTTATTAACGGCCAATTCGGTTACAGGGATAACGCGAACGCTACTACATCTTTTATTGGTGATTTTGATATCCGATATTTGTTATTTCCAAATGGTAATCTTTCTTTAAAGGTATATAATCAAACAAATGACCGCTATTTTACTAAGAACAGTTTAAATACACAGGGTATTGGTCTGCTTATGAAAAAAGATTTTAGTGATTGGCGTGAATTGTTTGGACGGAGAAGAAATAACCTTTCTGTTAAAAAACACTAAACGGTGCATGCTTTGTGCTTGTATCTCATTATTTATCAGTAACTTTGCAGCCGATTTCGCGCATACATGTGCGAATGTGTGTTCATATAAAGTCTAACTTTATTAATTACAAACTTTTTTATTAATTTTTTATGTCAAATTTAAAGAACGTACAGCCATTGGAAGACTTCAATTGGGAAGAGTTTGAGAATGGCACAAACGTAAGCGTCAGCAAAGCAGACCTCGAGAAGGCCTATGACGAAACCCTCAACAAGGTGGCAGACCATCAGGTTGTTGACGGTAAAGTAATCTCTATCGACAAAAAAGAGGTTATCGTAAACATCGGTTACAAGAGCGATGGTATTATCCCCGCATCTGAGTTCCGTTACAATCCAGACCTTAAGGTAGGTGATACCGTTGAGGTTTACGTAGAGAATGCAGAAGATAAAAAAGGTCAGCTTGTTCTCTCTCACAAGAAGGCTCGCCTGAGCAAGAGCTGGGAGCGCGTTAATGCAGCTCTCGACAACGAAGAGGTTATTCAGGGTTACATCAAGTGCCGCACAAAGGGTGGCATGATTGTAGATGTATTCGGAATTGAGGCATTCCTCCCAGGTAGCCAGATTGACGTTCATCCTATACGTGACTACGACGTATTCGTAGGCAAGACCATGGAGTTCAAGGTTGTTAAAATCAACCAGGAGTTCCGCAATGTTGTTGTTTCTCACAAGGCTCTCATTGAAGCTGAGTTGGAGGCACAGAAAAAAGAGATTATTGGTAAGCTTGAGAAAGGCCAGATTCTTGAGGGTACAGTTAAGAACATCACCTCTTATGGCGTATTCGTTGACCTTGGCGGTGTTGACGGACTTATCCACATCACAGACCTTTCTTGGGGCCGTGTAAGCGATCCACACGAGGTTGTTGCCCTTGACCAGAAGATTAATGTCGTTATTCTTGACTTCGATGACGAGAAGAAGCGCATTGCTCTTGGTTTGAAGCAACTCACTCCACACCCATGGGATGCTCTTGATGCAAACTTGAAGGTTGGTGACCACGTGAAGGGTAAGGTTGTTGTTATTGCCGACTATGGTGCATTCGTTGAGATTGCCCCAGGTGTTGAAGGCCTTATTCACGTCTCTGAGATGTCTTGGAGCCAGCACCTCCGTTCAGCACAGGAGTTCATGCATGTTGGTGATGAGGTAGAGGCCGTTATTCTCACTCTTGACCGTGACGAGCGTAAGATGTCTTTGGGTATTAAGCAGTTGAAAGAAGATCCATGGGAGACAATCGAGGTTAAATATCCTGTTGGCTCAAAGCACACAGCTAAGGTTCGCAACTTCACCAATTTCGGTATTTTTGTTGAGCTGGAAGAGGGTGTTGATGGTCTCATCCACATTTCTGACCTTTCTTGGACCAAGAAGGTTAAGCATCCTTCAGAATTCACTCAGGTAGGTGCTGAGATTGACGTTGTAGTGCTTGAAATAGACAAGGAGAATCGTCGTCTTTCTCTTGGCCACAAGCAGCTTGAGGATAATCCTTGGGATACTTATGAGACTCTTTACACTCCTGGCTCTGTTCACACTGGTAAGATCACAGAGTTGCTCGACAAGGGTGCTGTAATCGCCCTGAACGAAGGTGGAGAGGGCTTTGCTACTCCTAAGCATCTTGTAAAGGAAGATGGAACTCAGGCTCAGCAAGGTGAGGAGCTTCAGTTCAAGGTAATTGAGTTCGTGAAGGAGACCAAGCGTATCATCCTTTCTCATAGCCGTACATTCGAGGAGGCTAAGGAAGAGAAGAAGGCTGCTCCTCGCAAGAAGGTTGCCAAGAAGGAAGAATCTGCTGTTATCAACAATGTCGCAGCCTCCACAACTCTTGGTGATATTGATGCACTTGCCGAACTGAAAGCTAAGCTGGAAAAAGGTGAGTAATTCAAGGAATAGTATTACATAATTAATATGAGACTCCCGCTACTCTCATTAGAGTAACGGGAGTTTTTTCTAAACTCTATTATCATGGTATTCAAGAACTTATTGCTAATAGTTTCGCTTTTAGCGACAAATATGTATGTTAAAGGCCAAGTTGTCATCAATGAGCTTATGCAGTCGAATATCGATTGTATCATGGACGACCTGAATGAGTTCCCAGATTCATGGGTAGAGTTATATAATGCTGGTGAGACTGATGTCAATCTGGCTAATTTCAAGTTAGGTGATACTGACAACGCAGAAGAAGCCTGGCAACTTCCCAAGCAAATGCTTGGCGCCAAACAATATGTTCTTGTCTATTGTGATAAATCTGAAACAGGTTTCCATACACATTTCCGACTTGATTCAGGCAAAGGTTCAGTTTTCCTTTTTCAGAACGGTAGTATAGTAGATCAAGTTGCCTATAAAAAACAACTTGCCCCGAACATAGCATATGGCCGTAAAACTGACGGAGACAGTTCATGGGGATATCAACTCTCTCCCACTCCAGCTAAATCTAATTGTGGTAAAACAACCAGCAACCTATTAGGAGAACCAGTATTCAGCTTGCCAGGGTATGTAAAGACCACAAATGAATCACTAGAGTTATCAATTACGGTTCCAGAGGGCACTCCGGCGGGTACAATTATACGTTATACGCTCGATGGTTCTGAGCCTACATCAAACAGTAAAGCCTATACCGAACCTATACTAATTAATTCTTCGTATGTAGTCCGTGCAAAACTGTTCTGTGATGGTTACCTTTCTCCGCGGTCAACTACTCATTCGTATATCCGGTTTCCTCGTAATCTTACTCTTCCTGTAGTTTCTATTGCTATCAACTATGAATATCTCAATGATTCCAAAATAGGAATCTATGTTGAAGGAAACTATCAACCTGGCAAAAAGAATTATGAATTTGACTGGCGACGTCCTATCAATTTTGAGTATTTCGAGAATGAGGATGAGAATAGTAAGCTAAATCAGTTGTGTGAGACCCGTATTATGGGTGGTGCAACACGTGGTAGTTTTTTAAAGTCTTTGGCTGTTTATGCAAACAAACGGTTTGGAACGAAACGCTTGAATTATGAGTTCTTTCCTGACCAACGTCCCAGCGTTACAGATTTCAAATCCATTGCATTACGCAATGCTGGAAATGACTTCGACTTCCTATATATGCGTGATGCTATCATTCAGCGGAGTATGGCTGAGCATGTTGACCTCGACTGGCAATCATGGAGACCCGTTATTGTTTACATTAATGGAGCCTATAAAGGAATTCTCAACATACGTGACCGCAGTAATGAGGATAATATCTATACGTATTATGACGGCCTTGAAGATATAGATATGTTCGAGAACTGGTGCGAGCTTAAAGAAGGAACGTGGGACAATTTTAATGCTTTTAGGAATTTCTATGCAGAGCATGGTCATACTATGGCAGAATATGAGAAATGGATGGACTGTTATGAGTTCATCAATTTGATGATTATGAATCTCTATTATAATAACCAAGATTTCCCGGGTAATAACATTGTAATGTGGCGCCCTCGTACAGAAGATGGCCGATGGCGGTGGATTGCAAAAGACACGGATTTCGGAATAGGGCTGTATGGTTCATCTGCCGAATATAAGACATTAGAATGGTTGCATAATCCTAATTACGATAAAGATCGCGCATGGGCAAATCAATATGATCACACACGGCTTTTCCGACGTTTAATGGAAGATGATGATTTTAGTCGCGAGTTTATTGACCGTACGGCTATCTACATGGGTGATTTCCTCAACGAGAAAGGTGTTCGTTCCATATGGGACCGCATGTATGATATGATAAAGTATGAGTATCCATATCATCGTAAGTTGATTAATCAATGGTGGCCGAATTATAATCAGGAACTATCAAACGCACGTGATTGGCTCAACAAACGAACAAATATTTTTTATAAACAGATAGCCGACTTCTACCAGTTAGGTAGTCCGATAGCTTTGCAAATTAATCAATCTGTGTCTGAAGAAGAGTTGAAACAAAGTTCAATTAGTTTCAATGGCGTAAAACTCTCCGAGAACAAATTTGATGGAAAGTTCTTTGCCAATCGGGATGTCACATTAAGTGCTACACCAACACAGGAGAAGGAAGTGATTGGATGGGAAATCACCCAAGAAGAAGACAATGGTGCTCAAACAAAATCGCAAGTGAGCGGAACCACTTTCACATTTAAGATGCCATCTTGTAAAAAACTGTCAATAAATGCTATTCTTGGTGATACCAGTGGCATTAATTCAGTAGTGCACACAGATTTTAGTTGGCGTATTGACAGCGGTATGCTCATAATCTCAGGTGTTCCGGATGGCATGCACGTTAAACTCTATAGCATAAATGGCATTCTTTTAAATCAAGTACAATCTGCAGGTACAGATATACATTTGAAACTTACAAAAGACAGCCCATATATTGTTAAAGCAGGAACGAAAACAAAGATGATTATTAAGTGAGTTGCGATTATATTCATATTAAATAGTAAAAGGCTTCAAATAAAACCATTTGTATAATTTGATTTTTTCGACATGGAACATATGAAGAATATGACAGGACGCCCCAAAATAGCGATAGTTGATTCGAATACGCTTTCGGCAATGGGACTGAAAGGCATCCTCCAGAATTTGATTCCTATTATGACTGTAGATATATACGGTTCGTTTAGTGAGCTTCAAGCTAATGAGCCGGATTCGTATGTACACTATTTTGCCGCTATGAGTATTGTTATAGAGCATCTTCCCTTTTTCACAGAAAGAAGGATGAAAACTATTGTGCTCTCTTTGTCTCTCGACAGCAGTTCTCAATTGAAAGGTTTTCATAGTCTATCAGTAAATGTGCCGGAATCACAACTTGTACGCTCTATTTTGGCCTTAGAGCAACGGGCACATGCCCATGGACGAAACATGCCAGAACTACCTAAGGCACTACAGACAAGAGTTCTTACAGACCGTGAGATAGAAGTCTTGTCACTAATTGTACAAGGCTTCATTAACAAGGAAATTGCAGAAAAGCTTAATATCGGTTTAGCTACTGTAATCACACATCGCAAGAATATTATGGAAAAATTGGGAATGAAGAGTGTAAGTGCTCTGACAATCTATGCTGTTATGCATGGATATGTCGACATAAACAAAATATAAATTATATCTTTAAGGATAACAAAAAAGCCTGGCATAACACCAGGCTTTTTTGTTTCCATATCTCAAATTCTATCCTAGAAGAACATGTAACGGTTGTCTTTAACCTTTGCGTTAATGAACAACTCTTGCATAAAGTTGCCTGCATATTGCATAGCCTTTTGGCGAAGCTGCTGTTCCATTGCCTTTGCATCGAACTTACCATCACGATTGTTCTTTCCCTTTACTCGGAAGAAGTAAACGCCAGCATTACCTTTAACAGGGTTCTTACAGAGCTGACCAACTTTTGTGGCAGCTACAGCTCCGCTAAGTGCTGGTTCGCTTGCACCTGTAACGGTAAGGAATACTGGAGCAGAGAATGTGATCTGGCTCACTTCATTTACTTTTGCGCCTTTTTTCTTTGCGGCATCAATTGAGTTAACACCCTTAATCTTAGCAAGAATCTGTTCTGCTTTCTTGTCCTTCATCACTTCTGACTTGAGGAAGTCATTCACTTGAGCATCCTTATATGAGCGTGTGCCAATAGGATTCACCTTAGTAAGCGCAACTACAAGCATGCGGTCGTTCTCTCCGCATTCATAAAGTGGTGAGATACCACCCTCTTTGGCCTCGTCGAATACCCACTTCAATGCATCGCGAGTTGCAGGAATACCGGCTACATAATGCTCAGAATTGCGCATGTTAGGACGTTCTTGGACTTTATATCCGTATTTGGGGGCATTCTTTTCAAGCTGGTCAAGGTTCTGGCTCTCACTAACAAACTGCGAGAATTTGTTGTAAGCTGCAGAATAAGTGTCTTTTGAGAAATCGATAGTCTTCTTGATGACTGCTGCAACATATTTTGTAGTCATTGCCTTACGGTCGAGAACCTGTAAGATAATATTGCCATTAGTCATCTGGATATTGCGAAGCTCTTTCACGCTCATATTATTGAGCGCCTCAAGATAACTCTTTGTGTCTTTATCAATAGATGGAGAATTCTGATACTGAACTGAAGTAAGCCAATTCTCTGCACCTGTCTGACCATAAACTTTTGCGAGAGCAGCAAAGTCTGCACCACCCTTCAGGGCTGTGAAGATACTGTCTGCACGTTTGTGGGCTTCCTCAATGGTTTCACCGCCTACTTGAATAGCGCGGAACTGTACTGAATCGGGAAGCTGAACTTTAGATATGAGGCGGACTACATTGAAAGTGTTGTCTTGTTTGTTTTCGGTAACAGCAGAGGTCTGGCCAACACTCATGGAGTCAATTTTCTGAGCAATATCAAATGGGAATGCTGCCTTTGTAACTGGAAGACCCAAATAGCTGACAAGAGAGTTGCTCTTGCGAATAATCTCAGAAGGATCCTCAGCTTGTGCCAGCTGAGCTGCCTGCTCATTTACAGTCTTAAGCAGAGCAGTACGGTCTGTTGCAGATGGAGTAACTTGAAAGTCTACATACTTAATATCACGAGTCTCTTCATACTGCACGAAACGATCTTTCATATCATTGTATTTCGCCTTCAAGTCTGCATCGCTTACCTTTACGGCATCATCTTTAATGTCGCTATATGGGAATGCGGCCAACTCGATTGTACTTTCCTGATTCTCTGCCTCAAAAGCTGTTTTTGCAGAGACGGGGTTAGAAATAAGGCAATGAGAAAGTAAACTCTGGTATTTCTGACCAAGGAGTTGCTGACGAATATTCTTCTCAATGAAAGTCCAATAGTTGTAAATCTTTCCATATTGCTCTGCTGCTTGAGGATTTGTGCTCTTGATGTTCTTATACTGTGCCAAGAACTGCTTGAGCTGCTCTGCATCAAAGCGGCCAGTCTGTTGATTAACGAATGGCGTCTGAAGAAGCATTGGGTTAGTTCCTTGCTTCAGAATGTTCTGCAGTTCCTCGTCTGTAACGGTCAAGCCAAGCTTTCCTGCTTCATCAGCAATAAGCTTGTTCTGCACATACTGACTCCATACCATGTCCTTAACTTGGTTCATTTCCTGATCTGTGAGATTGTCACGACCTTGTGTCATCTTCATGACATCGGAATACTCGTCAATCAGTTTCTGATAATTCTGTACATCAATCTTTTCACCGAGAACCTCTCCAATCTGCTGACGCTGGTTGTTACGGCTTGATTCGCAAGATCGAACAGCCTCTTCGGCGATGAATGCGAAAAGGCCCAAACCGATAATTCCAATCAGTAGTGCGCCTTTGCTTCTAATTTTTCCTAATGCTGCCATTTGTTTTTTGTTTTTTATTATTTTTTGTTTTTATTCAATTTCTTGTTATTTCACAATTGCCTGCAAAATTACTACAATTTTATGAAATAAAGGAATTTTTCAACCAGAATTTATTTGTCCTCTAGTACTTTTAGCCTTACAAGTTCAATTTTTGTCATTGTATTTTTGATAATACGGAATTCATATCGTGCGCCAATACGAATTACCTCGTTAAGTTTGGGGAAACTTTGATATTCATGAAGGATCAGACCACCTATAGTCATATACTCATCACTCTCTGGTAAATCTAAGCCAAACTTTTCATTTACTTTGTCTATTTCTAGTCTTGCAGAGAGAAGATACTCACCATCAGAAAGAATCTTACTAATTAGGTTTGAACTGTCGTGCTCATCTTCTATCTCTCCAAATATTTCCTCAACTATATCTTCTAATGAGACTATACCACTAGTTCCACCAAATTCATCAACTACTACTGCAAGGCTTTTTTTCTGTTGTAAGAATAATTGCATCAATTTTCGACCTGTCATCGTTTCTGGCACGAATGGCATTTTCCGGACAATAAGACCGCTCTCTGACATTAGCAACGAGTCTCCTATAGTACCCGCCATTTTAAATAAGTCAGAAGAATGAACATAGCCAGTAATATGGTCTATATCTTCATGATAAACAATAATCTTTGAATGCCCACTTTCTACAAAACGAGCTTTCAGTTCAGCAATATCAGCTGTGTCTTCAACTGCATCGATTTCTGTACGAGGTTTCATGCAGTCACGTACTTTTAACTCAGAGAAGTCAAGAGCATTTTGAAATATTTTTACTTCATCTTCAATCTCTTCGTCGTTACGTGCATTATCAATACTTGATTGAACCAGATAATCGAGGTCAACTTTTGAAAATTCCTCATCTTCCTCCACTTTTTCAAGTTTAATTCCCACAATTCTCATCAATGCGTGGGAAATGAAAGTCGCAAAACGACTAATAGGCCAAAGAATTACATAGCATAGCCATGCAGGTATTGCAAAAAAGGTAAGAAATGAGTTTGGGCTGCTTTTAAATAATGTTTTAGGTAAGAATTCGCCTGTAAAAAGAACAATTATAGTTGACAACAAAGTATCAGCAGTTACTCGAGCACCTTCATTCAAATTTACGAAAAGCGTTGCGTCAAAAATACGGGCAAATAGAATTCCATAAATTACTAGTGCAATGTTATTACCAACAAGCATCGTACTGACAAAATTATTCGGATTCCTGTAGAATACAGATAATGCCCGTTGAGAAAGCCCATTCTGATTGTCTTTCTCCATTTCTGCCAACATACGGTTACTTGAGACAAATGCTATTTCCATGCCAGAGAAGAAGGCAGAGAAAACCATAGCCAGTAATAACCCAATAATTATATTTATATCTATTTCGTTCATTGCGTTGTATTAATTCTCTTTCTCTTTGAGGTCGTTTGTGGCCGTTTAGCTGCCTTTACAGAGTCTGGAGCACTGATAATGCTATCGCCCTCGTTCTCCACATCACTCTTTACAAATGATCCCTTAGAGTTGCTTACCAAATAACGGGTCATATGTTCATCCGAGCGGAAATAACTGCCTTGCATTTCACGCTGAGGGGTAATCAGGTGAGAGAACTTGTTGGAATACATCTCATGGCGCATTTGATCCCAATACAATTCTTCACTAGAAAAACGCAAGCCATCCTTTGTTCGTACCCGGACACGACTCTTCAGATACCACAATCTCTGTTGGTCGTAATAATAAGCTGTATCACATTGAATATAAGCCTCAATATGAAAAGTCTCATCAAATTGTTCGAGAAACAATCCTTTTTCAAATATCCAGCGGGATGGATTCTTTACAGTATTTACTTCCCATTTTTCTGTAACAATACGATAGCGCATTACACCGGAATCGCTTATGAGGGTGTTAACTCCCCATGTGGTCATCATTGAAGCTGAGTCACGGTCATAAATAGCTGGGGCAGTATGCTCTACACCTTCCTCACAAGCAATAACAAAAGATAAAACAAGAAGACTTATCGTAAAAGAAACCAACTTTCTCACGTTACACTACTATGTTTTATTATGCACTAGTCAACTTTCCATTTAGCAAACCAACGCTCATTGAACGTCAGGCCGATATTGATACGGAATGTATTCTCTCGCAATAAGCCATCAGCACTCTGTCGGATCCATTGACCGCTGATATTCAAAATAGGACGAACCATATAGCTGTTTATACCATTACTAAATGGAATGCCAAATCCTGCGCTCAGACTAATCTCTTTTGGACCATCGTAACCATTGATTTTCAAATAAGAGGTCGCATATGATCCACCCATGCGGATACGTACCCTGTCAAGCCAACGGCGACTAAGTGGATTCTTGCACCATTCGCCTCCCAAAGTGACTTTATGACGGTCCGAGAAATAATTATCAGACAGACTGTATTGGGCGACATTGTTTACTACTTGATATACAGGGAAAGATACATCGCCCCATTTCTGTAATTGATAGTCAGCACCCAGCTTAAAATGGTTGTTATGATCTACAGAAAAACCAAATCCCAACATAGTAGGAAGTTCAAATGCATCAGAAACAACTAATGAAGAAGTTGAGGAGACTCCGCTTTGGGTATTCAATGACGTAATATCACACTCTGCATCTGCATTCAACTTATGCCCCAATCCATATGTCGCGCCAAGCGTAACTACATCTTTCTTACTAGTACGAAAACAATATTGTGCGCCTAAATCCAGTTTGTAATTACGTACGTCTGCAGAATAAGTTTTGGTCATGGAGTTTATATAACTATCAGAGTATGAGTTACTGATAGTACGCGACAAATCGCCCCAAAAATATGAGATGTTACCTCCAATTGAGAATCCCTTATATAACTGAGCACCTACTCCAACATATACTTGATGCAAACCTCCTGATCCAGAATACTCATTTGTGAATGTAGTGGTTTTCGAATCATCTACATATCCAGAATGTGAGTAGTCATATCCTATATTAGTAAATGGAACAACTCCAAAACTTACACCAACATGACGGAATGCGCGAAAAGCAGCAACAGCATACTCGAAGTCCCCATTTCGGGCATTTTTTCTCACGCCATTCTCTTTAAAGTTAGTTATCTGGCCAGACAAACCCACATCAAATATAAATGACAAGGAGTCAATGGAAGAATATGACGCCGGATTGATAAAATTAACTTGGTTAGATTCACGGAAACCAAGTCCCAGACCATTCATTCCGCGGTTAAAACCGCTTGTCTGATCGCTTAGTTGCCCAAAGCCATATTGACTATAAGGTGAGTTTGTGCCACTTTGGGCAAATGCTACAGATGCTATGGCAGCTCCAATGAGTGCACTTGCTAATCTTTTATTCATTATTTATATATATATGACTCATGAAAAGATGAATTTCACCTTTCGGGGTGCAAATTTATTGAAAAAAATTGAAATTAAGGCACGTAATATAAATAATATAAGTTATTTTTGCATCGTGAAACGTTTTAAAAGCATTCTGCGCCCATTATTTGCAATGATGTTGCTTGTTTTTGCAAGTAGCATGAATGTTCATGCATATATGGCTATGACGCAAAAATATGAGCAGCACATAGATTCTACTATATATTTGGGATTGCTTACTTGCCAGCCTTCTCAGGAAGTGTATAGTTTATATGGTCATACAGCCATACACTATGTAAACCGAGATCAAGGCATTGATGTGGCTATTAACTATGGAATGTTCAGTTTTAGTAAACCTTATTTCGTACTCAGATTTGTTTTGGGATTGACTGACTATGAGATGGGAGTCCAACCTTTCGATTTATTTTGTATGTCATATGCTGCAGAACAAAGAGGAATTACTGAACAGATTTTGAATATTCCGGCTTTAGAAAAGATAAAAATTGCAGAAGCTATAGAACGTAATTACCTTCCTGAGAATAGAGAGTACAGATATAATTATTTTTATGACAATTGTACTACGCGTGCAAGAGATATGGTGCTCGGTTCGTTGAAGAAGTACATCAAATATAAAAGACAGGATGGAGGACCATCGTTTAGAAGGATGATTCATGCATACAATGAGGAGCATCCATGGGCACGATTTGGAAACGACATGTTACTCGGTATAAAAGCAGATTTGCCTACAAACATCAATGAACAGCAGTTCTTGCCCGACCATCTGATGGAAGATTTTTCAACTGCAATTGTAAATAAAGATAATAAAGAATGGAAACTTGTTAATGAGACAAAAGCAATTATTCCTTATTTTCAACAGAATGTTGCAAAAGAGTTTCCTGTAAGGCCAATTACATGCAGTATCATTCTGTTAATCATAACAGTTATATTAACTTTCATAGAGCGTTCCTTGAAGATTAGTATTTGGTACTATGATTTACTACTTTTGGTTTTAAGTGGCTTGTCTGGTTTGATACTATTTGTAATGATATTTTCACAACATCCTACAGTTAGTCTGAATCTGCAATTATTAATGTTTAACCCACTTCCTCTCTTTTTTGCATGGAGAGCCGTTAAACGTATTCGACTTCACCAATATGATTGTTGGTGGAAAATCTGGGGAATACTAATAATTCTCTTTTTCATAGGGGCATTCTTTCAATGTTATGCTGAAGGCATGATTCTTGTGGCATGCTCTTTGTTATTAAGATGTAGTATACATATTTTCGGAACAAATAACAAATGAGGAATCATTACATATCAGCTGCCATTTTGGCAACGCTAACAACTGCTTCAACACATGCACAGATGTCGCAATCCACACCCCGTCTTGTTATTAACATCACGATTGATCAATTGCGTTCTGATTACATGGAGCAGTATTTATCATTTTATGGATCTGACGGTTTCAAGAAACTTTTAGCTGAAGGAAAAGTATATTCTGACGTTTCCTTTCCTTTTACGCCAGTTGACAGAGCCTCTGCTATTGCCTCTGTTTCGACGGGTGCTACTCCACATTATCATGGTATATCCTCACTTCAATGGCTTGATAGGAGTACATTACGCCCCGTCTCTTGTGTTGATGATAAACAACATGCTGGTGTCTACACATTAAGTTGCAGCTCACCAAAAAATCTATTAACATCTACACTTGGTGACGAACTGAAGATCTGTTCTGATGGGAAAGCTATTGTCTATGGGATTGCGCCTTTCCGGGATGCGGCCATTTTGTCAGTAGGCCACGCTGCAGATGGGGCACTTTGGATTGATGAGCAGAGTGGAACATGGTGTTCCTCTGCTTACTATTTCCGCTCTGTTCCAAAATGGTTAAATGAATATGCCGTAACTAACAAATATAAAGGATTTAAACTTTCAAGTGGTGTTAATACTGCCGTTACAGAATTAGCATTAGAATGTGTTTCAAAAGCACAAATGGGAACTGATGGAATTACAGATTTGCTCTCAGTTACATTCTATGCTGGTTCTGATGAAAAACTGACAAAACGGCAGGATATATACACAGGACTCGATCGTGATTTAGCCAAGCTCATTAATAGCCTAGAAGGCTCCATTGGCAAAGAGAATGTACTTTTCGTAATTACAGGAACAGCGTTTACGCAAGAGGACATTGATGATTACGGAAAATATCGCGTACCAACTGGCACATTCTATATCAACAGGACGGCTAATTTGATGAATGTCTTTTTAAGTGCCATATATGGACAAGCGCGTTACGTTGAAGGCTATTATGGGAATCAGATATATCTCAACCACAAATTGTTAGAAGAAAAGAGGTTGAGCCTGAATGAAGTCTATAGTCGTTGTGAGGAGTTCCTCATGCAAAATGCTGGTGTGAGAGACGTTTATACAACACGACGGTTAATTACATCGGCAGACAGTCATACAGAAAAGATTCGCCAAGGATATAATACTGTTAATTGCGGAGATATATTTGTTGAGATTGCACCTGGATGGAGCATTCAAAATGAGGATATTCACGAAACTTACCAGTATCGTTTGGCAATGGCGTCGTTCCCAATCATTTTCTATGGTGCAGGAACAAGACCTCAGCAGACACACACACCTGTCACGGCTGATCGTATAGCTCCAACAGTGGCGAAGTCTATTAGAATCAGGGCACCAAATGCCTGTTTGCAAACACCTCTTGAATAGCTAATTTTGAGTTTTGTAGATTATACACCTTGATTTAAAATTAAACTGAATCTGCAAACTTATTCATGGGCAATTATAATAAACAATAGTATTAAAATAATAAAGACAGTTTAAGGAGGCATAATTAATATAGAAGAGCATTCCAATAGCTCACCTGCAACTTAAATTGTTTAAGTTTTGTGCCGATTTACAGATTATTATTTGTAACTTTGCACGGTTTTTAAGAAGTAATCATATTTAATAATAATAAAGATGAATTTCAATAAATTTTTGAGGTCGTTATTTGGAGACAAATCTAGTCGTGACATGAAGCTTATCCAGCCTCTTGTCGAGAAGGTTAAAGCTGTATATCCAGAAATACAGGCATTGAATAACGACGAACTACGTGCCAAGTCCAAAGAGATTCAAAAGTATGTCCAAGAGTCTGCAAATAAACAAAAGGAAAAAATCGCAGAACTAAAAGCAACAATAGAAGATACACCGCTTGACGAGCGCGAAGCTATATTCAACCAAATAGACAAACTTGACAAGGAAGCTCTTGATATTTATGAGAATGCGCTGAATGAAGTGATGCCTGTAGCCTTCAGTATTGTTAAGGAGACTGCACGCCGTTTTGCTGAGAATGAGGAAACAGTTGTAACTGCCACAGATTTTGACCGTGAACTTGCTGGAGATCCCACTAAAGACTTTATCACTATTGATGGCGATAAAGCCATATATCACAATCATTGGACAGCAGGTGGTAACGACTTGAAATGGGAAATGATTCACTACGATGTTCAGCTTTTTGGCGGTGTAGTTTTACATCAGGGTAAGATTGCAGAAATGGCAACGGGTGAAGGTAAAACCCTTGTTGCAACATTACCTGTATTTTTGAACGCACTCACGGGAAACGGTGTGCACGTAGTAACTGTGAATGACTATTTGGCAAAACGTGACTCTGAGTGGATGGGACCGCTTTACATGTTTAATGGTCTGTCAGTTGACTGTATAGACAAACACCGCCCTAACTCACCAGAGCGTCGTAAGGCATATCAGGCAGACATCACTTTCGGTACTAATAATGAGTTTGGTTTCGATTATCTTCGTGATAATATGGCAATTTCACCGGCTGACCTTGTACAAAGACGTCACAATTATGCAATCGTCGACGAGGTTGACTCGGTGTTGATTGACGATGCCCGAACCCCGCTCATCATTTCCGGTCCCGTGCCTAAAGGTGATGACCAGATGTTTGAAGAGTATCAGCCCCTTGTTGAGCGTTTAGTGAATGTGCAACGTCAGCTGGCCACACAATATCTTGCCGATGCCAAGCAGAAAATTTCTGAAGGACAGAAACTTATAGATGCTGGCAACAAGAAAGATGGTGAGAAAATGCAGGAAGAAGGTTTCCTCTCGCTTTACCGCTCTCACAAGTCGCTTCCCAAAAACAAGCCTCTCATAAAATATCTCTCAGAAGAAGGTATCAAGGCTGGTATGTTGAAAACTGAGGAATATTATATGGCCAATAACAACCGCGAAATGCCTAAAGCAGTTGAGCCACTATATTTCGTGGTTGATGAGAAGCTTAACTCGTGTGACATGACCGATAAGGGTACAGACTGGATGGCACGTCAGGTGAACGACAAGGAACTCTTTGTGCTGCCCGACATTACTGCCCAGCTCTCTGAACTTGAGTCAGAGACAGGCTTGAGCGAAGAGGAGCGCCTGAATAAGAAAGACGAACTTTTGAATCACTACGCTGTGCAGAGTGAGCGTGTACACACCATCCAACAGTTGCTAAAAGCATATTGCATGTTCAACAAGGACGATGAGTATGTGGTGATTGACGGTGAAGTGAAAATCGTTGACGAGCAAACCGGACGTATTATGGAAGGCCGGCGTTGGAGTGACGGTCTCCATCAGGCTGTTGAGGCAAAGGAGCACGTGAAAGTTGAAGCAGCGACACAGACTTTTGCCACTATTACCTTGCAGAACTATTTCCGTATGTATCACAAGTTAGCTGGTATGACTGGTACTGCATCTACAGAGGCAGGTGAGTTCTGGGATATTTACAAGCTCGATGTGGTGGAAATTCCTACTAACAAGCCTGTCATACGTAATGACATGGACGATCGAGTTTATAAAACCGCACGCGAAAAGTATCGTGCTGTTATCGATGAGATTGTGGAGATGCGAGCTAACGGACGTCCTTGCCTGGTCGGTACTACCTCTGTCGAGATTTCAGAAATGCTCTCCAAGATGCTTTCCATGCGCAAGATACCTCATCAGGTTCTTAATGCCAAGTTGCATCAAAAAGAGGCCGACATTGTAGCGTTGGCAGGACAGTCTACTAAAGGTAATGCTTACCTTGCCGCAGACGGCCGTGCTTTCTGCGACAAGCCTTCCGCCCTTCGATATAACGAGGAGTTGGCAGCTAACGATAAGAAATATGCCAACATCAATACTGGTGACGTAAAAGAAGAAGAACGTTTGTTGGGTGCTGTTACTATTGCTACGAACATGGCTGGTCGTGGTACCGATATTAAGCTATCGCCGGAAGTAAAGTCTGCAGGTGGTTTGGCTATCATTGGAACTGAGCGTCACGAGAGCCGTCGTGTTGACCGTCAGCTACGAGGACGTGCCGGCCGTCAGGGCGACCCAGGTTCGTCTGTGTTCTATGTGTCATTGGAAGATAAGCTGATGCGTCTGTTTGCGTCAGAACGTATTGCTGGCGTGATGGACCGTTTGGGCTTCAAGGATGGTGAGCGCATTGAGAGTCCGATGATCTCAAAGAGCATTGAGCGAGCTCAGAAAAAGGTTGAGGAAAATAACTTTGGTATCCGTAAACGTCTGCTCGAATACGATGATGTGATGAACAAGCAGCGAACCGTTATCTACTCAAAGCGTCACCATGCCCTCATTGGCGAGCGCATTGGCATGGATATTTCTAACACTTTGTGGGATCGTGTTGTCAGCATCATCGAGAACAACGACTATGAGGGTTGCCGGGAACAGTTCCTCAAAGTATTTGCAATGGAGTGCCCATTTACAGAACATGAGCTTATTGAAAACAAGCGTGAGGAATTGGAAGAGAGAGCCTTCAATGAGGCAATGTCATCGTTCACGCGCAAGACCGAACGCATCCAATCGGTTGCATGGCCTATTATTAAGCGGGTATTCGAGGAGCAAGGACAGGTATATGAGCGTATTATGGTACCCGTTACTGATGGTAAGCGTGTATATAATATTGCCTGCAACTTGAAGGAAGCCTACGACACACAATGCAAAAGTGTAGTGAAAGATTTTGAGAAATCTATTTTGCTACATATTATTGATGACTCGTGGAAAGAGAATCTTAGAGAGCTCGATGAACTTAAGCATAGTGTGCAAAATGCGAGCTATGAGCAGAAAGACCCATTACTCATCTTCAAATTGGAGAGTGTTAAGATATGGGACAATATGATTAACGGTATGAATAATCGTATCGTCAGCATTCTTATGCGTGGCGCAATACCAGAAATGGCTCCTGAGCAGGAGGTACGTGAGGCAGCTCCCGAACAGCATAGCCAACGTTATACAGAGCAGAAAGAGGATCTTGTCGATCAGAATCAGCAAGCTGCTGCCCGTCATGATACTCGCGAAGGTGCTCAGCAAATAAATCGCACTCCTATTGTGAAAGAGAAACTACCAGGTCGTAATGACCCATGTCCGTGTGGATCTGGCAAAAAGTTCAAGAATTGCCATGGACGAGGAATTGTGTAAGTTAGAAAAGAAGGATTGATTATGATTACTATCACTAATTTACAAAAGAAGTTTGGTGAGAAAGTAGCTGTCAACATTGACCGTTTTACCATCAATGACGGTGAGATACTTGGCCTTGTGGGAAACAATGGAGCGGGTAAGACAACACTTTTCCGTCTGATGCTTGATTTGCTCAAGGCTGATGAAGGGAGTGTACAGTTCACTTTCAATGCCTTTCCTCATATTGATGAAAAAGAGGATGCTCAGACGATTAATCCAGCAGAAAGTGAGGAATGGAAACAGCATACTGGCGCATATATTGATGAGGGCTTTCTAATTGATTTTCTCACACCTGAGGAATACTTTTATTTCATTGGTAAAGTAAATGGCTTGAGTAATAAGGATGTTGATGAGCGTCTGAAGCTATTTGATCACTTTATGAATGGAGAAGTACTCGGTCAGAAAAAGCTTATTCGTAACCTCTCTGCCGGTAACAAGCAGAAAGTAGGTATTATCTCAACCCTACTTAACCGACCTCGATTAGTTATCCTTGATGAGCCATTTAACTTTCTGGATCCTACGAGCCAGAATGTGCTGAAACATCTGCTATCTGATTATAATCATGAGACACAGGCCACAATACTTATTAGTAGTCACAATTTGGCTCATACTGTTGATATCAGTTCCCGCATAGCGTTGCTCGAGCACGGTGTCATCATTCGTGACCTACCCAATGAAAATGGAAGTGCAGAGAAAGAACTTGAAGAGTACTTCAATTCATAACGTTGTAGATTAGACCAATTGGTGTTTTAGCATCATTATAGTTGAATTATTACCACTCAAGTTATTGTATTACATTAAAAGAGGATATGCAATTTAGCACATCCTCTTTTATGTTATTTGAAACACTATCTTGTCAATGACAGAACTGAATAATCCTATTGATTTTTTGATAGTTTCTTCTTAAGTTGCAATTTAGGTATCTTCAGTTTCATGCCTTCCTGAACCTCTTTTATACCGTTGTTGTAAGCTTGTATGTAGCATTCCATACCTGGGCCGAAGAAAGCTTTGGAAATGGAAGCTAGAGTTTGGCCTTTGCGGACAGTTACAGTTTGGTCGTAACCAACAATACTATATGCCCCCAGACGTACTTGAGCATTAGTTGCATCGTAACGGCTTGCTTCTTTTTCTTCCTTTGATGTTACAGTCTTTGCTGTTTTTGGTTGAACTGTGACTGTCTTAGTCTGAACAGGTTGTTTAGCCCTTTCAACATATACGGGTGTACGTTGGGCTATACGGGCACGTTCTGCCGCTCTTTTGGCATGCTCAGCAGCAATGCTCTCATTTTTCTTCGATTGAAGAATTGCTAGCTCTTTAGCCTTGGCTGCAAGCTCTATGTCCCTTTTCTCGGCATTCATCACGGATTCTGCTTGTGCTTTTAGTAAGCTGTCACTTTCTCTCTTATCAATTGAAGCTAGAGAATCAGTATTTATATGGCCCCGTATGTAAGCTATTGTGTCTAGCAATGCTGCATGCTCATTTTCAAGTGCCTTAACATATTCCGAAGATCCACTCTTGCCAAAATAATAACCAAGATAAGTTCCTCCAGCGATAAGAAGTAGTGAAAGTAATATCCAAGGAAACTTTCCTAAAGATCTTTTGTTCCCTTCTTCGTCTGGATCCATATTTTCATATTGCATTACATCAAAATTATCCATCGAAGAACGGTGATAATGAGGATCATGCTTGGGGTGTGAATGGTGTCTGTAATTCTCATCATTCTCATCGTGCGAGTGACTTCTATGATGCTCTTCATGTTCATCATGAGAATGGTGTCTATGATGGTCTTTACGTTCATCGTATATATGATTCCTATGGTGGTCTTCATGTCCATCATGCGAATGCCGATGGCTTTGCTCTTCCCAATTATTTTCCATATCTTTATCTTTTATCTGTTCAACCGTTTCTTTATCTGACAGTTGCTCAACTAACTCATCATTGTCAACAAACTCGACAAGAGAGGATGCGCTTGAAGTCGGTTCCTCGTCAATATGATCTTCTTCCACATTTGTGTGCTCTTCCACATCAGCAGAGGGCTCCTCTACATTAGCAGAAGGTTCCTCCACATCAGTAGAAGTCTCCTCCGCAACTAACGGTGTAACTTCTTCTACAGGTGTCACATTCTCGTCAGAAGGAACTTGTTGCTCGCTTGCCATGAGTGGAGAAATAAAATTAGAAGCAGGTATTTCTGAGTTGTTATTTTCAGCATCAATCGTTTCTTCTTGGATGTCAACATCGTCAAAGCTCACTCCTTCGTTCAAGACAACAGTCTGGAATTGTGCAAAAGGTTTGTTAACAAGCTCACGCATAACGGCATCCGGTGTAAAAGTGATTTTACCACGCCCTCCTATCAATATTCGTTCACCAGTATTGATGTTTACACTTTCGCGATCCTTCGTGTCGATGACTTTGAAAGTGCCTAACCCTTTTATCTTCAGCTGTTTCTCATGTTGCAGACCATCATTGACCACATCAATAAATGCAGAAATAAAACGTTCTGCTTCTCTTTGTGTGAGACCGTGCTTTGAGGCGATAGCCCTGCCAAGCTCTGTTAATGCAATTCTAGCCATTCTCCTGCCCTCCACTCTTTAGTTTTTCCTTGACAGAAGCAACAGGCTTGAAATTCAAAACTAATTTTGGCGGAACTAGCATTCGCTGTCCTGTAGAAGGATTCACCATAATGCGCTCGAGGCGTTTTTTTACCTCAAACGTACCAAAGTTAGGAAATGTTACACTGTCTCCTTCCTGGAAACGCTCACACATAATGTCAATCATGGAGCGGACCATTTTCTGTGCGTCATCATGCGTATAACCTAGTCGCTGTGACAGTTCTGATATGAAATCTTTGTTATTCATACTACTGTAGCATATAAGTCAAACTCTTCTGAGCCTGTAATTATTACATTATAGAAACATCCTGTTCGTAGTCTTTTCTCATTTGCGGGGATTAGTACTTCCGGATCAACCTCAGGAGAGCAAAATTCTGTACGACCAATGTAATAAGCACCTTCTTTGCGATCAATAATCACTCTCATCTTACTCCCAACCTTAGCTGCCTCTATTTCGGTGCTTATCTCTTGTTGAAGGGCCATAAGACGATCCAATCTGTATTGTTTCGCTTCGTCGGGAACGTCGTCGCTATAGTTAATGCCGCTATATGTGTCTTCTTCCTCTGAATATGCAAAGGCACCCATCCGCTCAAAGCGTGCCCAACGAGTAAACTCCATCAGTTCATTGAAGTCTTCTTCTGTCTCACCAGGGAATCCCACCATTAATGTGGTACGTATATGTATCCCAGGAACCTCTTCGCGCAGACGGCGGATTAATGTGTAGGTCTCCTCCTTTGTTACATTCCGATGCATAGCAGTAAGCATATGATTGGAAATGTGTTGAAACGCTATATCTAGATACTTACAAACATTGTGTTTTTCGCGCATCACTTTCAAGAGTTCATATGGGAAATGTGTGGGGTAAGCATAATGAAGACGAATCCATTTTACTCCCGGAATGTCGGCCATTGCACTTACAAGTTCGGCGATATGTTGTTTGCCATCAATATCAATTCCATAATATGTCAGTTCTTGAGCAATTACTTGGAATTCCTTAACGCCTTGCAATACAAGCTCCCGCACCTCATTTAAAATATCTTCCATCGGACGGCTCTTATGACGACCCGTAATAATTGGAATAGCGCAATATGCGCAATGGCGATCGCATCCCTCACTTATCTTCAGGTAGGCGTAATGGTGTGGTGTCGTAAGATGACGCTTTCCGCTACATGCTGCAATCTCAGCCTTTCCTAAATCGGTTAAAAGCGACTTAAAATCAAACTTACCATAATACTTGTCGACCTGAGGAATCTCCTGTTCCAATTCATCTTTGTAGCGTTGTGAGAGACATCCCATTACAAAGAGCTTGTTGATTCTGCCTTCTTCCTTGGCTTGCGCGAATTCAAGAATAGTATTGATACTCTCTTCTTTAGCATCATTTATAAAACCACAGGTGTTGATAACCACTATCTCACCCTGCGGATGCTTACTATCATGAGTGCATTTAAAACCATTAGCCTCAAACTGGCGCATAAGCAGTTCGCTGTCCACCAGGTTTTTCGAGCACCCCATCGTGATAATATCGATATGGTTCTTCTTCACTTATTCGCTTTTAAATAGAGAGTCGACAAATTGCGCCTTGTTAAACAGTTGGAGGTCTTCCATACCCTCGCCAAGTCCAATATACTTGACAGGCACTTTTAGTTGGTCGCTGATACCAATCACAACTCCGCCCTTGGCTGTTCCGTCGAGTTTTGTAATAGCCAGACTTGTGATATTGGTAACTGCTGAGAATTGCTTGGCTTGTTCAAAAGCGTTTTGACCAGTACTACCATCAAGCACAAGCATTACCTCGTCAGGAGCCTCTGGAAGTACTTTTTTCATCACATCCTTAATCTTCTTCAACTCGTTCATTAGGCCAATCTTATTATGTAATCTGCCTGCTGTATCGATAAGAACTACGTCAGCATTATTAGCTTTCGCACTACTTAAGGTGTCGAATGCAACCGAAGCAGGGTCTGATCCCATTTGCTGCTTAATTACAGGTACACCTACACGTTCTCCCCATATACACAACTGCTCAACGGCAGCAGCACGGAAAGTGTCAGCTGCACCAAGATAAACTTTCTTACCGGCATTCTTAAATTGCCAGGCAAGTTTACCAATAGTGGTTGTCTTACCTACACCGTTGACTCCTACAACAAGAATAACATATGGCTTATGGTCAGCAGGGAGATCCCAGTTCTCATTATCATCTGAATGATTCTCAGCAAGCAAAGCAGCAATCTCATCGCGAAGAATCTGATTTAGTTCTGATGTGGAAATATATTTGTCGCGAGCAACTCGTTCCTCGATGCGCTGAATAATCTTAATGGTCGTGTCTACACCAACATCTGATGTAATGAGCACCTCCTCTAGTTCGTCAAGCACATCATCGTCAACTTTCGACTTACCAGCGACAGCTCTCGCTAACTTGTCAAAAACGCTTTGTTTTGTCTTCTCTAAGCCTTTATCAAGTGTGTCCTTCTTGTTTTTATTAAAGAATCCGAATAAACCCATATTTCATTATTTTTTGCAAAGTTACAAAAAAATGGATGCAGGACAAAAGAAAAAACACTCTTTTTTATGCATTAATATAGTTATTGCGCCACTTTTGTTGCAATAACACAAAAAGTCGAGAGAATAGTAAAACTTAGAACATGTGGATGTAATGCTTCAATTAGACATCTTTATGCTTTGAAAATATTGTTATAATATAAATAGTCATATGAGCACTTCTTGAACGAAAAGATTTCAATAATATGAATACAACAAAGGACACAGGGAAAAAGCAGGAAGTGCAAATACAAATAAGCAATAAACTATAATAAAAAAAGCCGCAACATCTAAATTGCGACTTTTTTATATGAGAAATACAAATTATTTCTTAAAGAAATCCTGAACAGCCTCATTAGGAACCATCTGCTCATCAAAAATATAAGCACCAGTCTTCGGGCTCTTCACCATTTTGATAACCTTTGTATATGCGCGACCATCCTTTGAACCTTCATGGAGGGTAGCAACCGTTTTCTTTGCCATAGTGTAAAGCTGTTATTGATTATTTAATCTCCTTGTGAAGAGTCATCTTCTTCAGGATTGGATTATACTTCATGAGTTCCATACGCTCAGGAGTATTTTTACGATTCTTTGTGGTAATGTAACGGCTGGTGCCGGGCAGACCACTGTTCTTCATCTCTGTGCACTCCAGAATCACCTGAACTCTATTGCCTTTTGCTTTCTTTGATGCCATGGTGATTATTCTCCTATTACTTTAATGTCCTTCCAGTCAACATATCCTTTTGCAACGGCCTGTTTCAAGGCTGCATCAAGACCTACCTTGTTAATAAGACGAAGACCAGCAGCACTGATCTTTAGACTAATCCAGCATTGTTCTTCTACATAGTAGAATTTCTTGCTGAACAAGTTTACATCAAAGCTTCTCTTTGTGCGATGCTTTGAGTGAGACACATTATTGCCAATCTGTGCCTTCTTACCTGTAATCTGACAAATTTTCGACATTTCTATCTAAATTTTTGTTTTCTTTTTTGATACCTATTCCAAACAGGGTGCAAAATTACAAAGTTTTCTGGAAAAAACAAAATATTTCCTTAAATAATGTGACTAATTAAGTATTTTTTTCGTTTTACTCCTCTTTTTGTGGCTCTATATGCGTTTTCAGATACTCTAGAAACATTTGAAGGGCTTTTGTAGTTGCTTTTGCTAAGTTCACATCACGACCATCATCTTCAAACTGTTTGAAAGTAACAATATCATCAGCCGTTCCGCATGCAAGCCATATGGTACCTACAGGAATCTCTTTCGTGCCGCCACCAGGTCCTGCGAATCCAGTTGCAGAAATGGCATAGTCTACGTTGAGAGCCTTAATTGCACCTTGCACCATCATCCGTGCAACATCTTCACTCACAGCATTCTTCTCTACAAGTGTTTCATGATCAACTCCCAATATGTTCTCTTTAATCTCATCAGTATATGAGATTACCCCACCCTTAAAATAATCTGATGCACCGGGTACCGCAATGATTGACTCTGCTATGCGACCACCAGTACAACTCTCTGCTGTCCCAAGGGTTTTGCCTGCTTCATAAACAAGTTGCTGTATTTCCCTACTAAGTATTTTGTTTTCAAACTCCATAACAAAACTATTTTCAACTATTAAACGTTATTCTACTGAAAGCAGGCTTGTCAATACTACAAAAATCTTTGTCAAGAAATTTATAATAGCCTGTTATGCCAATCATGGCAGCATTATCGGTAGTGTAACTAAACTTTGGAATATAAATTGTCCATCCATATTTCTCCGCATGCTCTTTGAATGCATTGCGCAGGCCGTTGTTGGCACTAACACCTCCGGCAACGGCCACATGCTTAATGTGAGTCTGCTTGACTGCCAAGCGCAGTTTTTTCATCAGTATGCCGACTACAGTAAACTCGAGGCTAGCAGCAAGATCTTCCATATGGTGCTCAACAAAGTCTGGGTCTTCTTTTATCCAGTCGCGTAAATTGTACAAAAAAGATGTTTTCAATCCACTAAAGCTATAGTCAAGACCAGAAACATGCGGTTCTGAGAACTGATATGCATGAGGATTCCCCTTACGTGCAAGACGGTCAATAATAGGCCCACCGGGATATCCCAATCCCATTATCTTTGAACATTTATCAATTGCCTCTCCTGCTGCGTCATCAATAGTTTGTCCCAACACTTCCATGTCGTTGTAGGCATTTACCTTGACAATCTGTGAGTTACCGCCACTTACTAGTAGACAGAGAAAGGGTAAGGGTGGAACACTACCTGTAGGCTGACCGTTAGCATCAAGTTCCTTTATGAAATGCGCCATAACATGTCCTTGCAGATGGTTCACATCAATCATTGGAATATCCAAAGCGCGAGCAAAACCTTTGGCAAAACTCACGCCAACCAGCAATGACCCCATAAGACCAGGTCCACGTGTAAAGGCAATTGCTGAGAGCATATTCTTTGTGATTCCTGCACGTTTAATGGCTTGGTCAACGACAGGAACTACATTTTGCTGGTGAGCCCTTGATGCTAGTTCAGGAACCACGCCACCATATGCCTCATGAACACTTTGACTGGCGGTAACATTGCTAAGTAGCACTCCGTCTTTCAGTACAGCAGCAGAGGTGTCGTCACAACTCGACTCAATACCTAATATATATATATTGTTCATAAGTCGTTTAATATGTGAGTATTTCAACACCGTGTTCGGTCATAACGAAAGTATGCTCCCATTGTGCGCTCGGCAACTCATCGCCCGAAATCACCTCCCATCCGTATGGGTCATCAGCATCCACGAATACCTCCCATGTCCCCATATTAATCATAGGCTCTATAGTAAACACCATTCCAGGAACAAGCAACATGCCTGTTCCTTTTCTTCCATAATGCACAATCTCAGGGTCTTCGTGGAATTTTAATCCTACTCCGTGGCCACATAAGTCACGAACAACACCATAGTGATACTTCTTGGCGTGTTTCTCAACAGCATGCCCTATGTCGCCTACAAATCCCCATGGCTTTGCAGCCTCTGCCCCTATCTCAAGGCATTCTTTTGCCACTCGCACAAGCTGTTCTTTCTCAGGAGTTGTCTTACCAATGATAAACATACGCGAAGCATCAGCATAATAGCCGTCAAGAATGGTCGTAAAGTCCACATTAATAATGTCACCCTCTTTAAGTACATCCTCCTTCTTCGGAATACCGTGACAGACCACCTCATTAATACTAGTACAGACACTCATCGGGAATCCCTCGTAGTTGAGACATGCAGGGATGGCCCCGTGTGTTTCACAATATGCACGGCATATTTCATCAATCTCAAGCGTTGACATGCCGACATGTATTTTACGGGCCACCTCATCCAAAACACCTGTATTGACAATACCGCTTCTACGAATGCCTTCAATTTGTTCAGGAGTCTTAATTAAGTTTCTCGAAGGAACATTCTTACCCTTGTTCTCCCAGAACATTACCTGTTTATCTATCTCTGTCAGAGGTTGGCCGGGTAATGGATACCATTTCCTGTTCTTTTTTATGCTCATCATAAATATGATCCAATTTGCCTGCAAAAGTACAACTAATAATTGAAATAGCGTACAATTATAAAAGATATTTATTAATTTCCTCTGTCCAATCTGCTCCATTTTGCGGGCAATATGTGCGAAAACGCATCTGACTGGCAACGGCAACATTTTTAGGACTGTCATCCACAAAAAGCACTTCTTCAGGCATTATCTTTTCCTGCATGAGCACATAATGGAAAAAATTCGTATCAGGTTTCATCATTCCGACCTCATAACTCACATAAAGCGCATCCATGTAATCTGACAAAGAATGGCCTTCACCATCGAAACGCTTACTCAGCACAAACTCCATCATACATGGATTTGTGTTCGAAAGCAGCACGATACGGTAACCTTCTTCTTTAAGCCTCCTCAATGCCAAAAGATTACGTTTAGGAACATCTCCGACATAACCTTGCCAGGCGTTATTACATTGCTCTGTAGTCAATTCTTGGCCGGCAATCAAAGATAATTCCTTGCGGAAAGTCTCCACATCTATCTTTCCTATTTCTAAATCACCGAAAATACCAGACTGGCGATAAGGATCTAGTCTTTTTTCTGCATCTTTAACTCCAAGTGCAACAAACCTTTTAATTGCTTTCGATTGTTCGAGAGTGATGATTACACCGCCTAAGTCAAAAACAATAGTTTTTATCATAATATCAACTTTTTACCTTTTTAGTTATATTTGTCATCAAATAGATTCAACTTGTTTTTTCTTGCTTCGGAGATTGAAAGTAGCTTGTCCTGTTCTTTTCTATACTCCTCCCGAAGTTCTGCGTATTTCTCGTTTAGTTCACGTATGAACAGTCCTCCTTTATTTGTGTTCATCAGACGTGAAGCAACTAATGAGTTTTGTGAAGCATCTTTCATCCAAACTACAGGACCTCCGTATACAGGCGCAATTTTCAATGCAACATGTAACTGGCTTGTTGTAGCTCCTCCAATCATGATGGGAATATGGAGACCTGCTTTGTCCATCTCGTTGGCAACATTCACCATTTCCTCCAGGCTCGGTGTGATCAGTCCACTCAGTCCTATGATGTCAACCTTCAACTCAATAGCTTTCTTTACGATCTGCTCAGCTGGAACCATGACGCCCAAGTCGATGACCTCGTAATTATTACATGCTAGCACCACACCAACGATATTCTTTCCGATATCGTGTACATCACCTTTCACTGTAGCAAGTAATACACGACCAGCACTCTCCCCTTTCATTCCATCCTTATCCATGTAAGGCTGTAGGATCGCGACAGCTTGCTTCATCGTACGGGCAGCCTTCACCACTTGAGGAAGAAACATCTTACCACTTCCAAATAACTCGCCAACATTATTCATTCCTTTCATTAATGGCCCTTCAATAACGTCAACAGGTTTGTGATACTTTTTCAAGGCTTCTTTCAAATCCAGCACAAGATGGTCAGTGATGCCTTTAATTAACGCATAACACAGCCGTTCTTCTACCGTTAATGAGCGCCACGAAGGCTCTCGAGTTTGCTCTACTGTATCTCCTGAAAGGTGCATATCGCTAACATCCACCTGCTTTTTCAACCTTGCGGCTAACTCTGATAAGTCATCTGCAGCACCTTTCCGTCTATTCAGTATTACATCCTCTAAAACCATCAACTGATCAGTTGGAATATCCGTATAAAGTACTTTGGTAGTAGGGTTAACTATTCCAAAGTCCATACCAGCATGAATGGCGTGATAAAGGAATACGGCATGCATAGCCTCACGCATATAGTTGTTTCCGCGGAATGAAAAGCTAAGATTGCTTACACCTCCTGACACGTGGCTTCCTGGCAGGTTTTTCTTAATCCACTCTGCAGCACGGATGAAGTCAGCAGCATAGCTGTCGTGTTCTTCCATACCTGTGGCAATGGCAAGAATGTTGGGGTCGAAAATGATATCTTGAGCATTCATACCAACAACTTCTGTCAGTAATCGGTATGCACGGGATGCAATATCTATTCGACGCTCAAAACTAGTCGCTTGTCCCTGCTCGTCGAAACACATTACAACAACAGCAGCACCATATCTTTTCACATCACGAGCATGTTGTAGAAATACATCCTCGCCTTCTTTCAGAGAGATGCTATTCACTATGCACTTGCCTTGCACGCATTTCAATGCAGCTATGATAACCTCCCATTTCGACGAATCTATCATCAATGGCACACGGGCAATATCTGGCTCTGCTGCTATCATATTTAGAAATGTGACCATTTCAGCTTTAGCATCAAGCAATCCATCATCCATGTTTATGTCAAGCACTAATGCACCGTCGTCAACTTGTTTGCGTGCAATAGAAAGAGCCTCTTGATACTCTTTCTCCTTGATGAGTCGCAAGAATTTGCGTGAGCCTGCCACGTTGCAACGTTCACCTACATTCACGAAAGGAATATTATTTGTGACTTCCAGCAGTTCAAGGCCACTGAGTTGAATGACTTTCTTCTTATCACATGGTTGATGTGGCATTTTTCCTTCCACAAGCGGCACATAACGTTCAATATATTTTTCCGTGGTACCACAACAGCCACCAACGATGTTTACCAATTTCTCGACTATTATTTCGTTTATTTGCATAGCCATCGTGTCTGGCGTCTCGTCATATAATCCTAGAGAGTTAGGTAACCCTGCATTAGGATAGGCAGAAATATAATAAGGTGCACGATGTGCCAATTCTCGTAAGTAAGGCTTCATCTGAGCTGCTCCGAACGAACAGTTCAAGCCAACCGAGAAAATTGGATACGAACTCATACTAGCCAAAAACGCCTCTAGTGTCTGCCCACTCATAGTACGACCACCTAGGTCACTCACGGTTACAGAAAGCATAATAGGCATTTCCTTGTCCCTTCTCTCCATTACGGAAACAGCCGCATCCACAGCAGCCTTCGCATTTAAAGTGTCGAAAATTGTCTCAATCAAGATGGCGTCCACACCACCTTCCATGAGGGCGTCAATTTGTTCACAATAAGCGTCATACAAATCGTCGTATGTCAGTTCTCTTGCAGCAGGATTGCTTACGTCAGGACTCATAGAACAAGTCTTATTGGTCGGTCCTACACTACCAGCAACAAACCTCGGCTTGGACACCGTAGTGAATTCATCGGCGGCCTTGCGTGCCAGTCTGGCACCAGCTAATGCCATATCGTAGCATTCGTCTTCCAAATGATAATCTGCTTGGCTTATACGCTGGCTGCTGAATGTGTTGGTTTCTATGATGTCTGCACCTGCACGGAGGTACTTACGATGAATATCAATCACAACGTCTTCACGTGTCAGATTCAGCATATCGTTGTTACCTTTCATCATCCCTTCCATATGACGAAAGCGTTCTCCACGAAAATCTTTCTCGCCGAGTCCGTACTGCTGGATCATTGTGCCCATAGCACCATCCAGTATCAGTATTCTATGCTTAATTAGTTCTTGTATGGTCACTCTTTTTACCTTTATACTGTTATAGTGGACTACATTTAAATTATCCTTTTCCTTTCATATGCCATTAATAGTGTTTCATAGCCTTATCTATTTCACGGCGATCCTCTCTCTCCTTTAGTGTTTGACGCTTGTCAAACTCTTTTTTACCTTTTGCCAAAGCGATGTCCACCTTGGCTCTTCCGTGCTTGTCGATGAACACTAACGTGGGAACGATTGTGAAGCCTACAGCCTTGGTCGCTTCAGCCAATTTGTGAATCTCACGTTTCTTCAAAAGTAGCTTTCTATCTCGTTTGGCATCATGATTATTATAAGAACCATAAAAATAAGGAGAGATACTCATTCCTTTCACCCATATCTCACCATTCATAATCGTGCAATAAGTATCTACCAACGAGGCCTTTCCTCCTCTAATGGACTTGATTTCAGTTCCCGTCAGCACAATCCCGGCCGTGTAGAAGTCCACAAAAAAATATTCAAATGATGCTTTTTTGTTCTTAATCTGCACAGGGCTCTTTTTCCTAAGTTCCAGTTCTTCCTTGTTCATGATTCACTTTACAATCTTTGCAAATTTTTCGATATGTTCATCAACATAGTGAGCCACCATTGACGTCCATTCCTCCTCGTTCTCTACAAACTCGTCGTCGAAATCGTCAAAAGCAGGGAAACGTTCGAATAGTTGCATGAACTCCTCATCCGTGACATCTTTCTCAATTTCATCGTGACATGTCAAGTACACTTTTTTCACTTTATAAACCATCTTTCCTAAATCAGTAAGGCCCCATTGCTTTATGGCATAGGCAAACGGATTAAGAAAAATAAAGCCACCAAGTCCATTGTGAATCAACTGTACAAAGCCACCATCCATTACCTCGTCACGTAGCATGCTGTATGCTACAAGCGTAATTTGGTCACTATTCATCTCTGCCATCGTTTCTGTTGTCAACTCACCGCCAACAGCATTCATGATAGCTTCGGTAATAACCATTAAGAACTCATCCATTCCGATCTCTGCAGCCTTGCTCAAAACAGCATCGCTTACTACTATATCTTCCATATTGCTTGCAAAGTTACGATATTTTTTGTTAAGTGAGAAAGAAAGAAGATTCTTTCTTCTTTTAATTATAAAAAACTCTCAATTGTTGAAGCATAAGACAGTAAAGCAGTTCCATTTTTATGACATGACTATGTTTAGCGCTATTCGTATTTAATTATAACTATATTGAGTGACATAGAGAAAAACTCGGAATTGAAAGTATTCCGAGATCACTAGGGGTAAACACCTATACAGTTCGTTCTAAATGCTCAGTTCATCCAGCACGTGGATTAACTTTTTGTCAAAAGGCTTGTCACTGCGAATGGCCTCAATTAGAGGAACATACACGACCTCGTTGTTACGTATGCCAACCATGATGTTACGCTGTCCTTGCATGATAGCGTCAATAGCACCTACTCCTGTGCGGCTAGCTAGGATGCGGTCGTGAGCAGTAGGACGACCTCCGCGTTGCAAGTGACCAAGTATAGAGACTCGTACGTCAAATTCAGGAAACTCATGTTTCACACGATCAGCATAATATAGGGCTCCACACTTCGGGCTCTCAGAAACGATGACAATGCATGACTTTTTAGACTTGCGAATGCCACGCTCCATGAAACGGGCCAGCTGATCGACATCAGTCGACTCTTCGGGAATGATTGCAGCCTCTGCACCACATGCAATTGCAGAATTTTGAGCAAGAAAGCCTGCGTCTCGCCCCATTACTTCTACAAAGAAGATTCGCTCATGACTTTGCGCAGTATCACGGATGCGATCGACACAATCCATGATAGTGTTCATAGTAGTGTCATAACCAATTGTAGAGTCAGTTCCATAAAGGTCATTGTCGATGGTACCTGGCAGTCCTATGCAACAGACGTCGTATTCTTGGGCAAAATGCATAGCTCCAGTTAGCGAGCCATTACCGCCGATGACAACAAGGGCATCAATCTGATTTTTTTGCATCTGTTCGTAAGCTTTTTCCTTGCCAACGGTAGTCAAGAACTCCTTCGAGCGAGCTGTCTTAAGGATTGTACCACCCTGCATGATGATACCCGACACGTTCTCTGTAGAGAAATCGGTGATTTCACCGTTAATTAGACCGTCATAGCCACGAAAAACACCTTTGATGTTAAATCCATTGCAAATACCAGCACGCGTTACGGCACGGATAGCCGCATTCATTCCAGGGGCATCTCCTCCAGATGTCAATACGCCTATAGTCTTTATCTTAGCCATTTCACTTGTTATTTTTATATCAATTGTCATTTAAAGATGCATTGCCCACAACACCAGCATACCAACAATCCAGCTTACGACAGACAGGAAACCCACTGTACGGATATACCACCCTACATGGATGCGCTCCATCTTCATCAAAGCGAGGCCACTGAGCGAGCCTATCAGAAAGAAATTACCGCCAATTGCAGAGCTATAGGCTATCAATTTCCAGAACAGACCATTCTCTATGAAAGCAGTCTGATAAGAGTCTTGAGCAGCGTCAGCTAAAGAATAGAGAGAGAAGAAACTCATTGCGGTAGCAAAATTATCGAGAACGCTGCTCACAAAACCAGTCAACATTCCAAGTATCCATACGTTGTGTATGTTAGTGTCGCACCAGTTAGCCAGCCACGCCAGGGCACCAGTCTCCTGAACTACACCAAGTGTCATCATAATACCCATTACAAAGAGCATCAACTGAATAACACTGTATTGCAAAACGCGTGGGATGCGGCGATGTATCATCTGATCTGCATTCATCAGCTTGTGGTTGAATATCTCGTTGACAATCCATAAGACGGATAGAACGCAAAATGCACCGAGGAAGGGCGACAACTTAGTAATGTTGTGGAAAGTGGGTATGAACCACAATCCTCCAATGCCCACAAAGAGCATGAGAAGTCGTTGCCACGTATTAAGGTTTGTATCATCACCACGATATGGCATAGCTGGCAAATCCATGTCAATACGTTCGGGAAGAGCCCGGCTGATCATATAGGTGGGCAGTGCCCATGCTAAGAGACATGGCAGAAAGAGTGACATTGAGAAGTTGGTAGCTGTGACGGCCCCAATATTCCAAAGAACCAATCCTTCCGGTGAGCCAATCACAGTGAGTGCACCACCACAATTTGCAGCGAGCACAACAGCACATCCAAATAACATACGCATGCGGCGATTTGGTACCATAGAGTGCATGATAACAAGCATCATTATAGTAGTTGTTATGTTATCAAGATTGGCAGAGATAATAAATGTAATGATGGTAAGAAGCCACAAATACTTTCTGCTACGGCGAGTGCGTAAAAAAGGCGTTATGAAATCGAAACAGCCGTTGTTGTTCAAAATCTCAACAATGGTCATCGTAGCTAGTAGGAAGAGCACTACTTCTGCAGCGCGTCCCACATACTTCAAGAAGATATTCTGCGCAATATAGTGCTTTACTGCTGTGCTAGTGGGTACTGCCCCTGCCAACCAGTCTGTATATTCACCAGGGTGTTGACTCATCACAAAGTCGGTGCCATAACAAATGTATAGTACCCAGCTGAGCGTACACATAAACATGGCAATAGCTGCCTTATTTACATTCGTCACATTGCCCGTGGCAATCAGGGCAAAACCAGCCAAGAGTATACAAACAATTACGAGTGTCATAAATCGGTTATTTTGCCACAAAAATACGAATAAATGGCAAAACCACCAAAACTTTCACGAAATTTCGAACCATTAATGGGATTTTAACAAGTAATAAATTGAAACGACAGCACTGCTCATCACCAGTAACACGCACCATATCCAATAACTATAAGCATTTTCGGTGCAAGTGCCAACGTAGGTGAGTGCGATAAGTGGCAGTTGAAGCCCCATGTAAACAAAAATACGGCGTGACAGGCTGAAACCGAAACGTACCGATACATATATTAAGGTTATCAGAAAGTCAAGCAAATTGGTGGCAAACATGCCATAGCCGATTCCCTTAAGGCCTTCAATGCGCCAACCAATAATCACAGCTATAACAAGGATAGCTGCAGACAAACCTTCGAGCATCAGGAATGCAAGTGAATATCCCTTGGCCAAGTTCATATAAGCCATTGGTAGATAGATAGATCTGAGATACAAACCCAATAAAGCTATTTGTGCCATGGGCACAATGGGCTCGAACCTGTTTGAAAACAACAAGGGGATGAATATTGGCATGAGGAAAGCCAATACAATGAGCAAAGGACATATGAGCAATAATGAAGCTTCAATTTGCCGACATACCGTTAGGTGAAATGCACCTGCGTCGGCTGTATGAGCAGACAAACGAGGAAAATACTCTGTATCAAGCGAGGCAAATATTATTCCACCATAGGTGACAACAATCATATATGCCGCATTGTAGAAACCTACGGTGTCGAGCTGGGCCACCCTGTTGAGATAAGAACGAATCATAAACTCAGCTCCTGTACCCAACACAGCTGCCAGCACAAAAGCAATGCCCATCCAGACCAAACCAACTCCTTCTCCTAATAGTCTGCGACTAAATGAGAGACGTAAAGGATATACATGATATGAATAGAGGATAGTGATGAGCATCTGCATTAAGGCCGCTAGCACCAATGAAGGTACTATGCCACGTTCGCCGAAAACATAGTAAATAGGAACCGACGTGACAAGCGTCGTCATCACATTCAACACCGAAATGACAGCGAGACGACGCATTCGCCTCAATGCTTTCAGTATAGCCATCTCTCCTCCAGTAATGGCAAGCAGGCCAACTACAGGAGAAAGAACCATAAAATGCAATGTGTGGTCTCCCCAAATGAAAGTCCAATGGTCGAGCAATGGGCTCAGTAAAAAACAAAGAGCTGCACCAAGAATTGCTGTTAACAAGCTCCACGAACGGATAAGTTTTACTTGATGATGTATTTCACTCTCTGAGCCCTGCTCATAAACCTGCGACAAGGCTTTCACACCGCTTGTTGGGATTCCCAAATTGGTGGCACCAGACATCAGGTTGACTGTAGAATTGAAAAGTGAAATCAAGCCCATGCCCTCTGGGCCCAATATGAGCGCCACAAACTTATTGCGTACAAGACCTATCATGATGTTAAGGCCTTGCACGCCTCCAAAGAGGCCTGTATATTTCAGGATATGTGCGTAATTAATTTTCGCCATACAACAAGAAAAACGTTAATTTTTCTATTTTATTACCATAATTACAAAAAACATATTAACTTTGTGATAATTTATGGGGACACCACTTATTAGTTTCATTATCACCTACCATAATGAGCCACCCGTTATGCTGTCCGAATGTATTGAGAGTGTGCTCGCCTTATCACCCAACAGTGATGAGCGTGAAATAATTGTGGTTGATGATGGTTCCAAAACAGATATGTCTGTTTTGCTAAATAATCTTTATAAAGACAATAGTGATTCTACAGAGGGTTATATATACATCAGGCAAGAGAACCAGGGTATTAGTGCTGCTCGTAATAAAGGATTGAGTATTGCACGAGGAGAATATATCCAGTTTGTAGATGCTGATGACCTAATTATTGCACACCATTACGAGCATTGCATAAAGATACTCAGAAGCGAAAAACCCGATGTGGTTTCATTTGGCTTCTGCCGCAAAATGAGGGGATTCATTAAATACAATGATTCGACATTGCAAAACGGTGCCGATTATATGAGCAGACACAAAATGTACGGGCCTGTATGGTGTTATTTATTCCGGCGGTTTCTATCCGACGGTCTATACTTTAAAGAGGGAAAGCGCTATTCCGAGGATGAAGAGTTCACCGCATTACTGATGATTCGTGCTGGTAAAACTTGTCACACTGAAGCACCAGCATATTTATATCGTAAAAACGCAGCATCAGCTACGCGCCATAATGATATAATAGCTATCTCTCGGCGACTAGATAACCAGCTAGACACTATCATCACTTTGCACAACCAGCTACCAATCCTTTCGGTACAGCAACAACAAGGAATGGAACGACGTGTAGCCCAACTCACGATGGATTATCTCTATAACACCATCATTTGGAAACATGTGCCAGAAGACTTAGCAGGAGCGATAAGTCAATTGAAACACAAAGGGCTATACCCGCTCCCAGCAAACAATTATTCTCTAAAATACAATTTGTTCCGCCGATTGCTACAGTCGGAATTTGGGCAGTATCTACTGCTACATGTTTTACCATTTTATCCCATTAAGTGATGATGAGGATACTTTTAATAGGTGAATATAGCAACCTGCACGCTACATTGGCAGAGGGGTTGAAGGCATTGGGGCACGAAGTTGTGCTCATGTCCGATGGCGACAACATCTACCACTACCATAGTGACATTCCTCTCTGTCGTAAAGGCAAAGGCAAATGGAGTGCTATGGAGTATGTAACGAGACTTTTGGTTAAGCTCCCTATGATGAGAGGATTTGATATCGTACAAATCGTCAATCCTGATTTCCTCTCACTGAAAGCCGAAAGACAGAGATTCATTTACAACTATCTGCGTCATAATAACCGCCGTATGGTGCTAGGGGCTTTCGGAAACGACTGGCAATGGGTAAACAGCGGATTGCACGAACGCCTATTCCGCTATGGTGATTTCTATATTGGCGACATCCCTCGCAACAATCCTTACGCACAAATGCTTAAAAAAGAATGGATTGGTACAGCTAAAGGTAAACTGAGTCAGCACATTGCCAGAGACTGCGATGCTATTGTGCCATGCCTATATGAGTACGACAAATGCTACCGTCAGTTATATTCTGCTAAGACCCAATTTATCCCCCTGCCCGTGAAAACATGTTTTAACGATGAGAAACTGACAGTGCATCAACCTATAAGATTCTTTATTGGAGTAAAACGCCATATGATGGATTATAAAGGAACAGACATCATGCTTGAAGCTCTTAAGAATATTAAGGAAAAATACCCCGATTGTTGCGAGGTGAGAATTGCCGAAGACTTACCGTTCGACCAATATATGCAGATGATGAAGGGAAACGATGTCATACTTGACCAACTCTACTCATATACACCTGCCATGAACGCTCTGCAGGCTATGGCTATGGGCTTGGTGTGTTTGGGTGGCGGTGAACCTGAAAACTATGAGATTCTCAATGAAAACGAATTACGCCCAATTATCAACGTAACACCAACATTGGAAAACGTGATGAGAGCCTTAGAGGACATTATATTGAACCCAGATCAGCTTTTAGGCCTAAAGAAACAGAGTATCGAATATGTTAAACGGCATCACGATTACCAGAAAGTAGCACTCAAGTATACCCATCTGTATCAACAATTACTAGAAAAACCATGAACTTTTTTATCAAAGCTTGTCCTATTCAATTGTATATCTCAATATGGCTTATAGCAGTTCAACACATCATTAAATACCTTCTCCAGCCTATTTCCAATTATATCAGGGCTAGACATCTGCCTCACCATCTTAGACAAATTCTTTGCATCAACAGATGAGGCATGCGACATTGTATCAAGCATGGCGTTTTCCAAGGCGTAAACATGATTGACTGGAACAAAAATAGAACCTATGGTTGGACGGACGCTCATAGGTACGCCTTCGGTGGATATCACAGGAATGCCTGTGCTCAATGCCTCTAAAAGAACCAATCCCTGTGACTCTCCCCTAGTTGCAAGCACCAACGCATCGCTGTCATAGAGGCATTCACGAACACCTTCCTTATCAAGTTCACCTAGACATTTTATCTGATGTTTGCTGGCATATTTATCAACCAGACGCTTAAACGCTTTACTATTAGTGCCACGACCGGCAATAGTCAGTCTCACGTTGGGGTGATTCTCTACAAGTTGGTCAAAGGCGGCCAGTAAAACATCATAACCTTTGCGTTCGTCGAAAATTGCCAGGCAACAGAAACAGAATGGGCGGTCGTCTTGAACGAGTTTCCGATCTCTGCAAGCAAAAAAGTCTACATCAATAATATTGGGAATACTAATGCTATGATAATCCTTGCCAAAATAGCATGCTAAATCTTCTTTCAACTCTTCTGAAACTGTAATAACTATTCCCGCTCGGGCATATGCTTGTTTCAGAAGTGGAATAGCCCAGTCTGCAGATAGACCTTTTCCGAACTCTTGGTAAAATATCTCTTTTGGTAGATGCTCCGTAACTACATAAGGTATATGGTACTCATCTGAAATTAACATTGCAGCATAGCCAGCCCACTTAACACAATGAGCATGCAGGATGTCTGGTTTCCCAAACTGTTTTATATATTCAGCAAACATCGAGCGGACGTTAGCTACCCACCGCCTCACGTTCGGACGAATAACCTTGGGCCACCCACGCAGATAACTCTGATAAACAGCTATTCCATCAATCTTGAGCCACTGACAACCATAAGGATAGAAAAAATAACGACTTCTGCTAATACGCAACGATAATTGAACATTACTAATGATACGCACTTCATGCCCCAATGAATGCAAGGCCTTGGATTGCTCAAGACAGAATTCACCACCATATGGAGTAAAGAACGATGGAATCTCTACGATGTGCATTGCTTTAATATCATTAAGAAAAAATGAAAGTAGATAGTCTTTGTTAAAAATGAAAGGGCATAGCAATACGCGCAACACAAAAAGTTTTTAGGAACAGGTCGTAATGAACTCTTGCAAGAAACAAAAAAAGTTAGGATTAGAAGTTTATGAAAACTTCTATCTCCTAACTCCAGATTCTAAGATCTTTCTGAGCTTATGCCTCAGGAGCGGCCTCCTCTGTAGCGGCAGCATCCGCATTAGCGGCAGCCTCAGCCTCAGCTTTGGCGGCAGCCTCAGCGGCCTTTTTCTCTGCTACTTTCTTGGCAATTTCCTCGTTCACTTTCTTCTCTGCCTCGAGAGCAGTTTTTGCAGCATCCTTCTTAGCCTTCAATTCAGCCTCGTGAATCTTGTTAAGACCGTTCTGCTTGTCTGCTTTCCATGCATCGAACTTCTTCTGGGCGGCAGCCTCGTCGAAAGCGCCTTTTTTCACACCTCCTTTGAGATGCTTCATCAGGTAAACGCCCTCACGGCTGAGGATGTTGCGAACTGTGTCGGTGGGCTGTGCACCTACCTCTACCCAGTAAAGTGCGCGCTCAAAATTCAAATCTACTGTGGCTGGATTGGTGTTAGGGTTGTAAGTACCAATCTTTTCAGTAAATTTACCATCACGTGGTGCTCTTGCGTCAGCGATTACGATGCTGTAGAAGGCATAACCTTTACGGCCACCGCGCTGCAGTCTGATTTTTGTTGCCATTTTTTTGTAATTTTAAATGTTAGGTTTGAATTTCACGCTACTATCTCGTAATAGCGGCTGCAAAATTAATAAAAAGTTAGAAATTATCGGTACGAACTTTGTAGTTATTCTTTTTACTTTAACATTATTTTGCTATAAATTGCAAAAAAAACGTTGTTTCCCACACGCTTTACTCGCAACATTTTGTATTTTTGCAGCGTATGAAGCATGAATTGTCGATTCTCATCCCTACTTTCAATGACCTCTGTGAGCCATTGGTAAGGCAAATTTGTCAACAAGCCGATAAACTTGCTGCTACAAAGTTTTGTTATGAGGTAATAGTAGCCGACGATGCTTCAACCGACTTTACCATAGTCAACTCAAATGCCACTATAAGCCAAATCCCTCATTGCCGACTCATCCGTCAAGAACAGAACATTGGTCGGTCGGCTATTCGCAACATGCTGGCTCGGGAAGCTAGTTATCAGTGGCTGTTATTCATTGATGGCGACATGCGTGTCCGTCATCATAATTTCCTTGAGCAGTATATCATAACGCCTTGTGAAACAGTTGTCTATGGAGGCTATGAACTAGCATTTGTAAGTAAGAGTAACTTACGTTCCCTTTATGAGAAAAGTTGCCTGTCCCAGCATACTGTTGCCCAAAGACAAATAAAACCTTACAAAGACTTTCACACATCAAATTTTATGGTCAGTCGACATTTATTTCTTGAGCATCCACTCAATGAGAAATTCCGTTATTATGGTTACGAGGATGTTGTATGGGGAATGATGTTAGGCAAGTTGGGGGTCGACATCTGCCATATTGACAATCCTGTTTGCTTCGAGAGTTTCGAAAGCAACTCATCATTTATGAAAAAAACAGAAGAGGCACTCTGCACTTTACATCAGTTTTGCGACATGCTTAAGGACGACTCCAAGCTCATCACTTTGGCAAATCTACTAAAATTCTTGAAATATCCACTAAGTTGGATTTTCAACCTCTTAGCTCCTTCCATGCGTAGGAGCTTGTGTGGCAGTCGCCCAAGTCTCTGGATGTTCAATCTCTACCGTCTCGGCTTTTACCTATCTTTATAGACATACTTCACAATTACCAATAAATATAAATATGAGAAGATTTGCATTTAAAATGTTTCTTAAACCAGGTTGCGAAAGAGAGTATGCAAAGCGACATGCTTCCATTTGGCCTGAATTGAAACAAATGATTAAGAATCAAGGAGTTTGCAATTACAGCATCTACTGGGACAAAGACACAAACATTCTATTTGCCTATCAAGAATGCGCCAAAGAAGGTAACTCACAAGATACCGACAATGTGGATCCAATTACCCAGAAATGGTGGGACATGATGGCTGATATTATGGAAGTGAATCCTGACAACTCGCCTGTCACTATTCCCATACAAGAACTTTTTCATATGGATTGACTACGCGTAGAGAGTTTTATACGTTAGAGTTGGAAAATAAAAAAAGAAGAGGAATCAATTCCTCTTCTTAAGTGACTCCCGCGGGATTCAAACCCACAACCTTCTGATCCGTAGTCAGATGCTCTATTCAGTTGAGCTAGGGAGCCTTTTCGTATCTTTTTTGTTTTGCGAGTGCAAAGGTACATACTATTTTTTAAACCACCAAATATTTCATTGTTTTTTTTTGAAAAAAGTCAATCTTTAGTTTTCCTCACTTTCAGGATAGGCAGTGAAAGATGATACTGAACGGCCAATAAACGGATGACACATACAACTAAGAACGTTACAATTGATACAAAATTCTCATGGAAACCTAGACGAGTCATTCCATAATATACAAGACCTCCACATATACAAGCCATTGCATAGATTTCTTTGCGAAATATCAAAGGAATTTCATTGAGGAGAATATCGCGAATCAATCCACCTGCAGCTCCAGTTATGCAACCTAAGATAATAGCCACCCAATAAGGATATCCAAAAAGCAAGGTTTTTTGTATTCCTACAACTGTAAACAAAGCAAGTCCCAATGTGTCGAATATATGGAGAAAAGCATTGTATATACGGTTAACATGCTCTTCGAACAAAATAACAATGATCAGGGCAATCGCAGTACAAATAACATAAAATGGATTTGTCATCCAAAAAGGTGTTGTGCCAAGCATGACATCCCTAATTGTCCCACCACCAATAGCTACGGCAAATCCACAACAATACCCTCCAAACCAATCGAATTTCTTTGCCGCAGCCATTCGAATACCTGAAATGGCAAAAGCAAAAGTGCCTATAAACTCAATAACAAGTAAGAAAGTACTATAGTCAGGAGTAAAGTTCATAAGTCATTTCTTAAATCGATCGCCCCAACAATGAAGCATGTATTGGTATTGTTTCTCTTCAGAAGGTGAATGCTGGGCATGCCACAAACGCTCATTAACTAATTCATCAGGCATATATTGCTGTATTTGAAAATGTCCCGGATAGTCGTGGGGATAAATATAGCCATCGCTATAACCTAAATCTTTCATTAATGATGTTGGTGCGTTGCGCAAATGCAAAGGAACCGGTATGTTTCCCGTCTCACGCACTGTCTGCAGGGCACAGTCTATACCTAGATATGCACTATTGCTCTTAGGACTTGTAGCGAGATAAACAGCACACTCAGCTAAAGGAATTCTTCCTTCAGGCCAGCCTATTTTCATGACAGAATCAAATGCCGCATTAGCTAACAGTAAAGCATTTGGATTTGCAAGGCCAATATCCTCAGCAGCACTTATAACCATTCTTCTGGCAATAAACTGAGGATCTTCCCCACCTTCTATCATTCTTGCCATCCAATAAAGTGCGGCATCAGGGTCACTTCCACGAATACTCTTAATGAATGCAGAAATAATATCATAGTGCATTTCTCCATCTTTGTCATATGCTAAAGGATTCTGTTGAAGACGGTTTTCGACTTTTTCGTTAGTAATTGTGACTTCGTCAGTAGACTCACCATCGACAATTAGTTCTAAAATATTAAGTAGTTTACGCGCATCACCTCCACTGTACCTAAGCATAGCACCAGTTTCCTTGACTATGATTCTACGTTTTTTCAGCTCAGTATCAGTTGAAATAGCCCTGTCGATTAACTGAAGAAGGTCTTCTTTTTCGAGTGCTTTTAAAACGTATATTTGGCAGCGCGATAATAGCGGCCGTATTACTTCAAATGAAGGATTCTCAGTAGTAGCACCAATCAAAGTTACAATTCCTTTCTCCACAGCGCCTAAAAGGGAATCTTGCTGACTCTTTGAGAATCGGTGTATCTCATCTATAAACAATATGGGGGAAGACTGAGAAAAGAATCGTCCATTTTTTGCGCGTTCAATAACATCACGCACATCTTTAACGCCACTTGTTACAGCACTAAGCGTATAAAAAGGCGTCTCTAGCTTGTTGGCAATAATCTGTGCCAATGTGGTTTTTCCCACACCAGGAGGGCCCCATAAAATAAAAGAAGTAATCCGTCCCGCCTCTATCATCTTGCGCAGGACAGCCCCCTCTCCTACCAAATGTTTCTGTCCGATGTAATCGTCAAGAGTGCGGGGTCTTAATCTTTCAGCTAATGGTTGTGACATAATCTGGGGACAAAATTAAAAATAATCTCTCATTTATGCAAAAATTCTAGGGCAAAAACTTGTGAAATACAAATTATGTATTTACTTTTGCAGTTGATGAGAGTAACTATTCTACAAACTGACATTGTCTGGGCATCGCCCAAAGCTAACATGGAGAGTGTTGGGAGACAAATTAAGGGGGCACCTGCAACTGACTTGTTTGTACTTCCTGAAATGTGGAGCACAGGGTTTGCCATCGAACCTGAGGGAATTGCAGACGAGTCGAACCTCACTTTGCATTGGATGCAAGAGATGGCCTTCGAAACTCAGGCAGGCATTTGTGGAAGTGTATCTGTAAAAGAAAATGGTCTGTTTGTGAATAGAATGTTTTTTGTCCGACCAGACAGTTCATTCGAGAGCTATGATAAGCATCATTTATTTACATACGGACATGAAGATAAGTATTATCGAGCAGGTAATCGTCGAACAGTTGCTGAATTCAAAAGCGTACGTTTTCTTCTCGTAACATGTTATGACACACGATTTCCCTTATGGTTGCGTTACCGCAATGATTATGATGTAATTATCATTGTCGCCAATTGGCCATCAAACAGACAGAGTGCATGGGAGATATTAACTAAAGCAAGAGCTATTGAGAATCAGGCGTACGTTTTAGCATGTAATCGAGTAGGACGTGACAAACATAGTCAATATGCGGGTGGTAGTGCTATCATTGATCCATATGGAAACGTTATATCACAAGTTCATGAGAACACTGAGGCTATAATTAGTGGTGATATAAACATGGAATTGCTCACACATTTCAGGGAGAAGTTTCCTGTTTTATATGAAAAAGACAATTACGAAATAAAGTAAAACTGAATATATGAAAGATACTAGTAAAAAAGCATTTACGCTGAAAACCCTTACAAAGAGTAATGTTTGGGACATTCAAGAGAATGATATTTTCCGCATGTGGGAAGCAGCAGAAAAGGATGCAGACCTAAAGGAGAATCTCAGGCATTATACGGATATTATTCGTAGTGCGTTCGAAATTGAGGAAGTCAAGATTGACAGGCCTGAAGTCATAAAAAAATACGAGGCACGAGGTTTTAAAGTTGGAAATTTGCGTGTTGATGATTCAACAAAGGTAAAAATGGCCATCAAGAAACGTCCCATTATGCGTGTAACAGATCTGACATATGAGAACATCCGGCATATTTCAGCTTCAAAGCTTTTAGAGGTTATTGACAGAAATTTCGGAGGTGGTTGGGATTCCCTTTCACAAAGTATTCAGGATATTATCCAAACGGGATTTGAAATATCAACAACAACCTTGCCTGCCGATCGACTTCACAAAAAAGGAGGACTTTATGAAAAAAAGATAGAAGACGGATTTGAAGTCCTCGAAATTGTAAAAGGCACTTGGATTGAAGCTATTTTTGCTAAAGAAAAACCTGAAATTGACAAACCTAAGACAAGGTTTGATGATGATTTTGATAAGGAAGAAGAAAAAGAAGAAGATGATGAGGATGTTATAGTTGAGGATCACTACAACGATCAGGACGAAGACGATGACTATGATGAGGACAAATTGACTGAAGAGAGTTATCGTACAACTTATGAGACTGATCCAGATGACCTTACTTTAGATTCTGTTGATGTCGCTGATGAAGACTATTAGTCATACTTATGAAAGTGGCGAATCAGGTTCTGGTGATATTTCATACAACTAAGGAACGTTTCTAAATTATCTGTGTGTTTCCCAAAATTAGAAAGGGATTATACTTGAACGCTTATACACAGTTTCAGAGTTCATGCCATTTTTTGAATGGCTAACCAGATAGTCAATTCAGTTTTAATTGAGGCCTAACTCGAATTAGGCCTCAATTGTTTCTTTAAAGTCATATTTGATATATTAAATCTGATTGCCTTTCTGTTTACTATTGGGCGTTTTTTCATTTCATTAGAATAAGTATCTCTCATTCTTCATAATAAAGTTAATATTCAACTGATTAGACCGAAAGTGACGTGTGAGGTTTACTTTTGAAAAATTACTTGCGCGTTGACAATTCTATTCAATCCAGATATTGAAGAATCAATACGCTTATTCCACAACATCCTCACAGTCTGTTGGTTAACAATATACACGCCTTCATTCGCCTCCCTTAGGACATCTCGTTTCTGGAGGACGTCATTAGCCTCATAGAAGGCAACTCTAGCATCCTAGAGGGCAGTTTTATTTGTTTTGCGAACGATTGTGGGGCTCATCGGAGATAGAGCACTCCAAACACAGATTGTGTTAACAAGCTAGGGGCACTGGCCCCATTCTGTTGTATCCCACAAAAGCTGTGCATCAATGTTTGTCAATATTACTGTTGTATTGTGATCAATCCGACACCTCCAAAACTTATAAAGGCCCCCAATATATTATTATATGGCCTATAGCGTAATTCTGATTGTGAATGCGATACTAAAAACTAATTGCATAGCTAATATATATATAAGCAACATATCAGCGTGTGCCTTTAATCCTGTCGTTAGAGAATAATAAACATCAGAGACAGAGTGCAAAGTACCACTAGCAAGTCCATAGCTAACAGATAAGAAAACTATGATAAATGCCAAAATAGGTATACAACTACTGCTAAAGCTACTTGGGAACAAACTGCCAGAAGCACTAAGAAGAATCGCTTGAGGTACAGCAGTGAGTAGGAGAATCACTATAACAAAAATAACAAGCTCTATAGCAACCACACGTAATCCGAAACGTTGCCGAAACATCAAGGGTTGACGAAAAACAAACTTCATAATTGTTTCTAGTAGGGTACTGTAAAAAAGAGCCCCACATGCAATTGCAATTAAAACAAGCCATACCAATAAAGGATGAGCTAGGTTGTCTGCAAAACAACCCATAAACCAACGAATGCCTTCTCCACTCAACAAAGGGCGTGTGCCTAATTGCGGAGAAACTACAGTCACTAGCCATGAAAAAAACACCACGGCCAGTTGGAGCAAAGCAAGTATAAGAGCCAGCTTACTCTTCATCGGGTTGCAAGTTGTCAATATCGATGATGCGGAGTTCTAGAGCGCGAACTACTAATCTTGTAGCATTAATGCCAATTCCCATATTACCATCAGGAAAAAGCTTTTGGATAAGTTCATTTTGGCGCTTTTCCAAACTCTTCACGCCAAATGGCATACCACGTAGATTCGTTATTTGCTCTTTCGTATATCCTAAAGCCAAATGTCTCAGAAAACGTTCATCATACTCATCAATTTCATAATTAACTAATGCTTCCTGTCGAATAAGCTGAGAGCCAACACTTCTCTTGAATCGATCGACTATTTTCTCTAAAATAGGCTGGTTAAACACCATTCTTTTCCCATCCATTACACTGGCAACATCACCACGGGTAAGCAACTCTCCACTTTTAAGAATGATACCATCTGCGCCAGCGTCGAGAACATCTACCCAAAGCTTTTCATTCAGAATTTCGCCTGTGAAAATAAGAACCTTCACCTTAGGATAACTTTCCTTTGTGTGGCGACATATCTCTACACCAACAGTGGTCGAGCCTCCCAAACCCAGGTCGAGCAAAACTAAGTCTGGCAATTGTTGTTTTACTAGCCTCCAGTAAGCTGGTTCATTTTCTGCAGTTCCAATAATCTCTGCCTCTGGAATATCGTTCTTAATAATCCCTAATGTCCCTTTTAACTCAAGGGGTACATCTTCTACAATGATTACTTTAAATCTGTCCATGCATTTATATTATTTTGGTTAATGTCACTATCATATTTATACCACCATTACCATCCGGTTCAGAAATTAATCCACATCCTCGTCGATTTGTCTGTTCACTATGATCACGCACTATTTGTCGGCAAAGAAGGAATGGGATATGTTCAATAGAAGGTGTGAAAAAATCGTCATGGACCTTTTCATTCACATATACATGTGGCATCGCCACAGTAAAAACAGCATATTCATTACCTCTGCTACCAACATTTACCATCAAGTGCTTTTCTCCTGACTGTGTTTTCAATAGCTCAAATAAATACTTAAGCATATCACGATCGCCGAGTACAGATATGTGCTCTCCACTCAGTATGCTATTATTGGGCAAAATATCACTAGCAGACAGTCGCTCCACTTTAGATGTTACCGTATCTATCTGCCGCATTGCTTGGGCAGATAACAGTGAATAAAGTTCTTTATAGTAACAAGCCAATTCATTGACAGCTTGAAGGGTTTCATCTTGTCTGTCAATTAACTGGCGAATACGGGAGGGGTAATACATTGTTTCGTGTTTTAGAGTAGATAGACAATTGTCAAGTACTGAGTTGCTAATGTGTAGTTTCTCATCTTCCAATTCCGCTCTTTTTAGTTCGTCTTCGGCTAATTCAATGTTTGTTTGTTTCTCAGCATTCATATTTACAGAATCCTGTAAAGCATCCACAATTTGACCAACAACCTGTTGCAACATTGGAGGATACTTCTCTTTGATCAATGGCCGAATCATCTCAAGTTTTTTATACGGCTCAGCATCTGTTAGCAACACGCTATTCATACGCTTCACACGCTCAACGCAGAAACGATAAAATAGACGATGCCTGTAATACATTAAGTAATATGCAGGAAACAGTAATAATAATAATGCAACAAGTATTGCCACAGCAACTTGTTTATTGGTTTCAGATCGTTGCATGGCATGACAGTACTCGCCGAGATTCTCGTCAGCAGATGTTTCCTTAAAAAGCAATGTATATACCTTATTATTATATCGATAGAGTGACCAATCGTGAAGAGCTAAAGCAGCAACGGCGCTCTCGTTGCGTATATCGAGTAACACCCCATAACTAATTGGAACACGATTATGATACCATCGAATCTCTGGTGGCTCGGCTGATACTGCGCTTATCTGCAAAAGGGTGTCAGAACTTTCTGGAAAGAACATACTATAGGCAATATTCAAATATTTTCTAACACTGTCTGCATATTGCAAAGAAAGCGTATAAGTACCATTCAAGTTACTATAATAGGCACTATCAGCGAACGCAGCTGCACGCAAAGATGCTTCATCCAACCTGCTCACATTTAAATTTGAGCCGATTGCAGGAAGAAGAGTATTAAGCAATAGTAACACAGCTAAAACTTTTCGGATTCCTTTCGGCAGACGAAAATAAAAACGACTTCCTTCACCAATTTTACTCTCAACACCGATTTCACAAACATTAAATATGCTGCTTATTTTACGATACTTTTCAATAATTCCTTTACAATTCATCAGTCCAAATCCATGAGATGTTTGGCTTGAGGTCTGAGGAGCATCAACAATAACTTTTGGATTGAAAAGAATGGCCATCTCTTCATCGCTCATACCCTTTCCCGTATCTTCCACACTGATTTCTACATAGTTGTCTACATCTTCAGCATGAATGCTTACCTTCCCGCCTTTAGGTGTAAATTTACGAGCATTATCAGCAATAGTATTGAGCATAAAAAGTGTCAATATGCGATCTGCTTTAACAACTGATTGAGAAGGAACTATTTGCAAATTTATCTCTTTCAACAGAAAAGACATTCGGCCTTTCTGCAACGTGTCAAATAACAATTGAATGGGAAAGCTCTCAATATGAAGACTCAATTCTCCTTGTCTTAATTGAATCCATTGTGTTAAAACATCATTATACTCAATTATTTGATCGCACAACTCTGAAATGTATTGGTAACGTTCTTGCCTTTTTTCTTTTTTATCAAATGTTTGTTTTCCTTCATTTTTTAGACACTTAATCTCATGAAGCATGCGGTCTATAAAAGGGACGACACTATTTACCAAGAATAATTTTGCCCGATTCTCTATATTGCGTTTTTTGTTATTAACAATATGAACAACATTTAACGCATATGCTTCATTAATATTCTCAAAACGCTCGTTCAGGTCAAGAATCTTTTTGTCGTTTTCTTGTTTCCATTTCTGTAAGGGCTGAAGAAGTAATTCCATACTGTCCTTATTGTTGCTACGTCGTCGCATAGCATCAAACCAAAATAACAATAACACAACAAGAACTATTACAAAAAAGACTGCCAAAATCATCCAATTAAGCGTTTTTGACGAGTTCTCAAGTTGCTCTGCGCGAGCTTCTAACAGCCGATCTTGACGAGTTTGCTCTTGTAAATCAAGGTATAAATTACGGTTGAAGTCACTATTAGGCTTGTCATTCATTGCCGCATATACCACACTCATTTGTTCACGAATACTAGCAACAAGATCAGGAGCTTGCCCAATAGATTTATTATTCTCCAGTGAACGGTCAAGACAAATAAGTGCTGATGGATAATCACCAATACCCATGTAGCAGGAAGCAAGTGTACGGTATGCGCCTGCAGTCTGGTAAACATCACCAAATTGCAGAAACATATCTAGTGATTTCTGAGCTAAATATCCTGCTAGAAGACTATCAGGCATATTGTCTGAATTGATAAATTTCATTGCTGGAAGATTATCGGCAATCAGTTTCATTCGTGCTGAAGGAGATTGGAGATGTTCACTAATTGCCTGAAGACTATTTGCTTCCCAATATGGATATTTACCTTGACGAGCTATCAACATGCAACGCAACAGGTGATCAAACTCTTTTTGATTAATCTCTTCTTGCGTACCTTGTGTGATAATTCCTCCTGCGCCAATATTATATAGATAGTTCAAGTATTGTGCTGTATCTTGCTCTATTTCATCTGCATTGATCTCCAAAAGAGCATCACTAGATTGCTGTTCAAGCCCAACATAATAATAATATGTAGAGGTCACTATATCAAACTCGCTTTGAGCATAAACAAGGCGTTCAAGCTCGTGGTTGGAAATTAGATTCTTCTCTTCATCTATACGGCGCATATGGCGCAACGCGCTCTCGCGGTGTTCATAGAATTCTTTGTTTTTAGATTCGCGTTGACAGAGACGCATGAGTTGAATATCAGCAATGAGCAGCTCTATCTGATTGTTTGTAGTATGTCTAACCTCTTTCAGCTGCTGAAAAGCTTGTGCAAAATTCATTTGCATAATACTTACAAATGCCTGATTATTAAAAGCTTCAGCTTTTCCTGCAGAATAATTGTCAGACAAAAACAAAGCACTGTCAGCAAAGATTCTTGAGGAATCTAGGTCGCGATAATGATAAGCATATGCCTTTTTGTTCAGCTTATCAACAATCTCTTTGTTTGTAGAATTGCAAGCTGAAAAGAAAAGGCCCAATAGAGACATAATAACTATTGAGCCTTTTAAATGATAATATTTATGAACGAGCCTTAGCAACGTAACCCAAAGCCTCCTTGCACTTATCGGTCACATACTGCCAGTCACAGGCCTTCACTTTGTCGCTTGGGAACAACTTAGATCCCATACCCACACAATAGACACCTGCCTTAAACCACGTTTTTAAATTCTCTTCCTCTGGAGCAACGCCACCGGTCACCATTATTTTTGACCACGGCATTGGAGCTTTTAGCCCTTTCACCATGTTTGGTCCGACTACATCTCCGGGGAATACTTTAGTAAGATCACATCCCAGTTCTTGTGCTTTACCAATCTCTGAGACTGTCATACATCCTGGGCAGTATGGTATAAGACGGCGGTTGCACACAGGTGCAATATCTGGGTTAAACAACGGCCCCACGACGAAACAGGCACCCAACTGAATATACATTGCGGCAGTAGGAGCATCAACAACAGAGCCAATACCCAATGCTAGCTCTGGACATTCTATGTCAGCCCATTTAACAAGTTCACCAAAAACTTCTTGTGCGAAATCACCACGATTTGTAAACTCAAATGCACGAACGCCACCCTCATAACAGGCTTTGACCACATTCTTGCAAACTTCTAAATCTTTGTTGTAGAAAACTGGAACCATACCTGTGTCACCAATTTTCTTCATTACTGCTAATTTATCAAACTTTGCCATAATTACACTTTGTATTCTCTTTTTAAATAAAGACGGCAGTCAAATACAGCTACCAGTTCCCAGCCTTCAAAACCAAGTTTGTTAAGTTTCTTCTCAGTTCCAACAACTGAAGATAAAACTTTATATTCAAATTGTTTCATTATCGGTTATTTAACGTTGGACACGTCCATTTGCATTACCACCAGCGAGACTTTCTACTTCTTCAACACTAACCAAATTAAAGTCACCATTAATTGTGTGCTTCAATGCGGATGCGGCAACAGCAAACTCGAGGGCTTCACCTTGTGTGGGTTTTGTGAGCAAACCATGAATCAAACCGCCAGAAAAAGAATCGCCACCACCGACACGATCAATAATAGGATTAATCTCATATCGCCTACTCTGATAGAACTCTTTGCCATCATAAATTAAAGCTTTCCAACCGTTGAATGTAGCAGAATAGCTCTCGCGAAGTGTGGAAACCACATACTTGAATCCAAACTCTTCACGCATCTGTTTGAAGATTCCCTCATATCCCGAAGCGTCTGTTTGTCCGCCTTCGACATCAGCATCAGGTTTGAAACCTAAACATAGTTCTGCATCTTCCTCGTTGCCTATACATACATCAACATATTTCATTAAAGGACGCATAATTGATATAGCTTTTTCTGATGTCCAAAGTTTTTTGCGGAAATTCAAATCAACTGAGACAGTAACACCATGGCGCTTAGCTGCCTCACATGCCAATTTTGTTAACTCTGCAGCTTTGTCACTTATGGCAGGAGTGATGCCTGACCAATGGAACCACGCAGCACCTTCCATGATTGCGTCAAAATCAAAATCAGAAGCGTCTGCTTCAGCAATAGAAGAATGTGCGCGGTCATATATCACTTTCGAAGGACGCATGGATGCACCAGTTTCTGCATAGTAGAGGCCTACACGGTCACCACCACGGGAAACAAACTGAGTATTTACGCCGTAACGACGCAATGCATTAACAGCGATCTGGCCTATTTCATGTTTAGGTAGCTTCGAAACAAAATAGGCATCATGACCATAGTTAGCCACGCTAATAGCTACATTTGCTTCACCCCCACCAGGGATGATGCGGAATGATTCACTCTGAATGAAACGGTCGTTTCCTTGAGGAGAAAGGCGAAGCATTATCTCGCCCAGTGTTACAATTTTAGCCATTGTTTTACTTTTGTCGTTTTGAATGTTTTTAGATTATGATGTTTGTTTTCTGTTTGCGAGCACAAAAATAGAATATTTTTCTCAAAAACAGAAATAAAAGCAAAAAAAAAAAATGATTTTCACAAAAAATAACTGTGTACGTACACACTTATCGGTTTTTATTACTACTTTTGCACCAGAAACAAACCATTAACTATGTCACAAAAAATAAGAATCAAAGACATTGCTGCTAAAGCTGGAGTATCGGTAGGAACAGTTGATCGTGTACTCCATAACCGTCCTAATGTTTCGAAAGAAGCAAAAGAAAAAGTAGACAATGTGTTGAAGGAAATCAATTATCAGCCTAATATGTACGCGAGTGCTCTTGCGTATAATAAGAGTTATACTTTTTATGTTATTCTACCTAAACATGCTTCAGAAGCCTATTGGGAGGAAATAGAAGAAGGTGTATACAAGGCTTGTGAAGCAAGGAGAGATTTCCGTATAGAAGTCAAAATAATGTATTACAAGCGTTTTGAAATTGAAACCTTTGTAAAAACATATAAAGAATGTTTAGAACAAACACCTGACGGCGTTGTGGTGGTTCCTTCTGAATTGGAAGAAACAAAGAATTTTACTGATTTAATGCATGAGCGTGAAATTCCGTTCATTCTCCTTGACTCATATATGCCAGACCTTAAACCGTTATCATTTTTTGGGCAAGATTCTTTTCAAAGTGGGTATTTTGCAGCTAAGATGTTGATGTTATTAGCCTGCAATGAAACAGAAATTGTGCTTATGAAACAAATGAAAAACGGTAAGGTTGCCAGCAAACAACAAGACAATCGAGAAGTGGGATTCCGTCATTATATGCACGATCATTTCCCACAGATTAAGATTACCGTTCTAGACTTGCCTTTAGATTATTCTAAAAAAGAATACGATGACATTATGGAACGATTTTTCTCCTCACATCCACATGTACGGCATTGTATAACTTTGAATTCTAAAGCGCACATAGTTGGAGATTTCCTACTTCGAACCAACCGGAGAAATGTTCAGATCATGGGATATGACATGGTGGCAAAGAATGCCACTTGCCTTCGTGAGGGAAGTATATCCTTTCTTATTGCGCAACATGCTTTCATGCAAGGTTATGAGTGTGTAGACACGCTATTTCAAGCAATAGTGCTTCGTAATAAAGTAACGCCAGTTAATTATATGCCAATAGAAATCCTAACTAAAGAGAATGTAGACTTCTACAGAAGATACATGTAAAATGCACTGGTTTTTATATTAATTATTGTACATATTTTTATATTTTTGAGAAAACAAATACACTTAAAACGAAATCTATGGAACTTTCTTCATTTATTAAAATCAATCCTGCTGATACTGTAATAGTATGTTTGAAACCATTTCAAAAGGGTGAAGTTATTCATGTTGACGGTAAATGCATTGAAGTAAAACAAGACACACCAGCCGGTCACAAAGTGCTTATTTGTGATGCAGCAGAAGGAACTAATATTATTAAATATGGTTACCCTATAGGTCATGCTAGAAAAGATCTTATGGCTGGCGAGTGGGTTAATGAAAACAACCTGAAAACAAATCTTTCTGGTACTCTCACGTATGAATACAATCCTGTAGAAGAGAGACTTGCTATTGAAAAAGAGAATCGAACATTTAATGGGTATGTTCGTAATAATGGTGAAGTAGGAATTAGAAATGAGATATGGATTGTGCCAACAGTCGGTTGTGTGAATGGAATTGCAGAGAAACTTGCTTCTATGCTAAAAGCAGAGACCCATCTTGAAGGTATTGATGCAATTCACGCTTGGCACCACAATTATGGTTGCTCTCAACTCTCTGGTGATCATGAGAATACTCGTAAAGTTCTTCGCGATTTGGTTCTTCATCCCAATGCTGGTGCAGTGTTGGTGTTAGGGCTTGGATGTGAGAACAACCAACCTGAGGAGTTCATGAAGTTGCTTGGTGAATACGATAAAACCAGAATTAAACTTCTAGTTACCCAAAAGGTAACAGGTGACGAGCTCGAAGAAGGAATGAATATTTTGAGAGAACTATATAATACTGCAAAAAATGACAAACGAGAGGTTTGCTCTCTAAGTAAATTGCGTGTAGGCTTAAAGTGTGGAGGTTCAGACGGTTTTAGTGGTATTACAGCGAATCCTTTAGTAGGTGAGTTCTCTGACTATTTGGTTGCTCAAGGAGGTACTAGCGTTCTTACTGAGGTACCTGAAATGTTTGGTGCTGAAACTATTTTGATGAACCGTTGCGAATCTTTTGACTTGTTCAACAAAACGGTGGCACTTATCAACAATTTCAAGGAGTATTTTCTTAGCCATGGTGAGCCTGTTGGAGAAAACCCAAGTCCAGGTAATAAAGCTGGTGGAATATCTACATTAGAGGACAAGGCATTAGGATGTACTCAAAAGTGTGGCCGTGCTCCTGTTAGCGGTGTGCTGGAATATGGTGACCGTCTCGAAAAGAATGGCTTGAATTTGCTTTCTGCTCCAGGAAATGATTTAGTGGCAGCAACGGCTCTCGCTTCTGCAGGATGTCAGATTGTTTTGTTTACTACTGGTCGCGGTACACCTTTTGGCACTTTCATTCCAACCATGAAAATTTCAACAAACAGCACCCTCTTTCACAACAAACCTAATTGGATTGATTTCAATGCTGGTGAACTTGTTGAAGGTACACCGATGAAAGACCTAGTGACTCATTTTATAGACAGAATAATTTCAATTGCTAACGGTGAACTAACTCGTAATGAGATAAATGGATATCGTGAGATCTCGATTTTCAAGAATGGTGTAACTCTATAAAATAGCCAATGAGCAATAAGAAAGGATTACTGGCTTTATCTCCACTCATAGTTTTCATCCTGCTATACGTGAGTCTCTCTGTTATAGCAGGTGATTTCTATCAGGTACCCATTACGGTTATCTTCATGATTTCTAGCATATATGCTGTAATAATATCCGGCGGATTGCCTTTGCAAAAGCGTGTTGATATCTTCAGCCGTGGGGCTAGTTCAAGTAATCTTCTTTTAATGCTTTGGATATATGTTTTAGCAGGAGCATTTGCGACTACAGCAAAAGAGATGGGCTGTATTGATGCAACGGTCAATTTTACACTAAGTATACTGCCTTCTAACCTGCTGCTTCCAGGATTATTCTTGTCAGCCTGTTTCATTTCCATTTCGATTGGTACTAGCGTGGGGACAGTTGTCGCTTTAGTTCCCATTGCTGTCGGTATTGCATCCTTAACGAACGCCAACGTTGCGTTAATAACGGCTATCATTGTTGGTGGTGCGTACTTTGGTGATAATCTTTCATTTATTTCTGACACAACCGTTGTGGCTACAAGCACACAAGGATGCCGCATGAGCGACAAGTTCCGTGCCAATGCTTTTATTGTTGCGCCAGCCGCTTTGGTAATACTCATTATATACACAATAATGGGAACAGGAGTCTGCGTGGCACATATATCACATCAAGTTGCTATTGTAAAGGTTCTTCCCTACCTTGTTGTCCTTATAGCAGCAATCTGTGGTATGAATGTTATGGGCGTCCTTGTCATTGGTGTTATTCTTTGTGGCGCTATTGGCATGATTGAAGGCTCATATAGTCTTCTTGGTTGGTTAGGTGCTATGGGAAAAGGTATTGTTGGAATGGGGGAACTTATCATTGTAGCTATGCTTGCAGGGGGAATGCTTGAGATTATTCGTGAAAATGGAGGCATTGATTACATTATTAAAAAACTCACTTCTCATATAAATAGCAAACGCGGTGCAGAATTGTCTATTGCAGCACTAGTTAGTTTTGTTAATGTCTGCACAGCCAATAATACGATTGCCATATTAACAGTCGGTGGAATTGCAAAAAAGATTGGTGACCGTTTTGGTGTTGACAACCGAAAAGCGGCAAGTATTCTTGACACTTTTTCTTGTGCAGTTCAGGGCTTACTCCCATATGGTGTACAAATGCTACTAGCAGCAGGTTTGGCAAATCTTTCACCAATGGAGATTTTGCCATATCTCTTCTACCCTATTGCAATTGGTATAGCTGCTTTATTTGCGATTTTTTTGCGATATCCCCAAAGGTATTCATAGCCATCACTTAATGGATAATCATGGACATAATAAAAAGAAACTTTTATAGGCAGTTGTGTATAGGTGCTTTTGGCGTGGGCCTAAAGTTAGAGCCTATGTCGGCATTCAAGTGGAATAAGATTAAAGAAATGGCTGCCCAAAAGAATGTATTATGTTATATCGACAACACTGTTGAACGTGATAAGTTTCAACCTGCCCAACAAGAATTGCCCAATTTCTTTCTAAATCATCGTTTGGATAAACTACGTTACCATGAACAGCACTCTATTGATGCATCTGGCGAGACGCTTTCTCTACTAAATCTAATCATATATAACACTAACCAGATCCTATCCAAAGGACTTGACCTTAGAGGAATTGTAGAATTTGGTATTTTCCTAAGAAAAAGGGGTGACAAAGTCGACTATGTGAAATTGGAATCGTGGTTACAAAAACTATATTTGCAACCAATGACTCGAATACAATGCAGTTACCTAATCAAGCATTTTTTCTTCTCTCCTGATGAATTGCCATTTGTTGTAGATGAAATCAAGCCACCTTCAAGGTTAGCGTTAGGTGCGCTCCATTTTCTCAATCTTTGTTCACGTAGGCTTTCTGAAATCGAAGAGTAATATAAACATCAATTAGAACATGTGTCTACTATTCTGAAAAACTCAAAAAAGTTTTGGTTTTTCACTTGTTTATTATTACCTTTGCAGCTATGAAACGAACCATAGGATTTATCTTAAGTATATTGTCTGTTGTTTACGTAAGCGCTCAACGCATTGACGTTCAGTGTGAAGATACATGTACGCACATCCATGGTATTGACCTAAGCCATTATCAGGGTAAAGTATTTTGGGAGACTATCGGTGATAACACTAAAATGGCATTTGTGTATCTAAAGGCAACTGAGGGAGGTGATAGAATTGATCAAACCTACGAACAGAATATACAATTGGCACATCAAAACGGATTGAAAGTTGGCTCATATCATTTTTTCCGACCTAAAACAGAACTGCAGAAACAACTTGAAAATTTTAAAACACAATGCCGTCCTGGTGATCAAGATCTTATCCCCATGATTGACATTGAAACAAAAAGTGGATTGAGTGACTCTGCTTTCTGTGATTCTTTATTCAGGTTTTTGGATATGATAGAGAAAACCTACCGCCAAAAGCCTCTGCTTTATACAGGACGAAATTTTTATAATAAATATCTTGCAGGAAGAATCAACGACTATAAGCTTATGATTGCCATGTACACAGATGAACCTCCTGTCCTTTGTGATGAACGTGATTATATCATATGGCAGTATACGGCTAAAGGGCGCATAAATGGCATTAATACTCATGTAGATAAAAGCCGTTTTATGGGTCGTCACAGTCTTCGTGAAATACGCTACAGACATTAGTAAATATATATCAAAATAAGACTTTAATATAATATGGCAATAATAAAGTGTCCAGAGTGTGGTCATCAAATAAGCGATAAAGCACCCACTTGTCCCAATTGCGGGGTTGAAATAGCAGGTAAAGTTAGAAAGTGTGCCAACTGTGGTAATGTCTATTTTAATGATGAGGAATTGTGTCCCATCTGTCACGCTCCTAATCCATCAAGAATTAGCGGACAAGACCAAATGCAAACAGTTCCGCCACCAATACCTACTACAACACAGTATCAGATTACAAAACAGCCTAAAACGAAAAAAAGTCGTGCACCATACATAATTTCATTTGTCATAGCTCTCATTATTTGCGCCGTATGCTTCTATTTCTATCAGAAAGCTAATAGTGATAAAGAACAGCAAGAATACTCTTTTGCATTAAGGAGTAATGACCCTCTTGTGCTACAGACCTATCTTGACAATTTCCTCACTGCACCTCAAGAGCATCGTGATTCTATTCAATCACACTTGCAAGCTATCAAACAGGCAGATATTGATTGGACTAATGCAATTGTCAGTAATTCTATAGCAGCCCTTGAAGATTACCTAAGGACACATCCTAATACAAATCATCGTATTGAGGCTTTACACAAAATTGATTCACTCGACTGGGTACAGACATCCAACATCAATACACCTGAGGGTTATCAAGATTATTTGGCTAAACATGCTGATGGTGAACATGCAACTGAAGCCCAGCAACTTTTTGATAAGATGAATGCTTCGAAAGTGAATGATGAAGACAAGCAGATGATTGCAGCCCTCTTTAAGCACTATTTTCAAAGCATTAACTCGAGAGATGAGAATGGACTAATTTCAACCGTCGCTAATATTCTTACTAGTTTTCTAGGTAAGGAGAATGCAACAAAGAATGATGTTATTGGATTCCTTCACAAGATTTACAAAGAAGGAATAGCCAACATGAATTTCCGTCTAAACAATGATTTTAAGATCGACAAGAAAGAAGTTGGTGTAGACGAATATGAATTTAGTGTCAGTTTCTCTGCAGACCAAACCGTCAACAAAGAAGATGGGAAAAAAGAATTGAATACATATAAAATCAAAGCTACAGTATCTCCTGAAGGGAAAATCTCTGGTATGAACATGAACAAAATTGTGGCTGAGCCAAAGAAAGAGTAAAAAACTTGTCTCAAGAGACAAAAAAAAGAAACTGGAGAACAACACCTCATTGAGATTGAATAATATATAAATTGTTCTCCAGTTTCTTTGTTTGTTCTTTAGAGTCATTATAATGCGGCATTAATAGCCGCCTTTTGACTCTCACTGAGTACAGAAGGCAATATTACATTAAAAGTGATAACTAAGTTTTTCCCTTTTATGCGGACTTTACTCCCAGGCTGGGTACATGGCTTTATATTCAGCCGAAGTTTCTCACCACCTGATAACTGGATTATCACATGGCCGCCTAGTAATGCTGTCTTCAAATCCAAATCAACAGAAGCATGCCGTTCCATATTTGATTGACGTGCTTCATGAGCATTTCCAAACAAACTATCAAAGAAACTACTGAAGCCACCGTTCCCACCTTGAAAACTGTTGAAATCAAATCCCTCAAAGGGATTGCCGCTACTACCTCTTTGTCCAAAACCGCCAAAACCACCTGCTTTCTCATAAGCATCAGCCTCCTTCCATTGCTCACCATACTGATCATACTTACGACGTTTCTCCGGATCATTAATAACATCATAAGCCTCATTAAGCGCTTGGAACTTTGCTTTAGCCTTTGGATCGTCGGGATGCAAGTCAGGATGAAACTGTTTTGCGCGTTTCAAGTATGCTTTTTTAACGTCTTTCTGTGGAATAGACTTGTCTACTCCTAAGATCTTATAATAATCAATAAATGCCATAATTTCAGTCCTCCTTTTTTAATATATGCATGCAAAAAGTGTGCCGATAACGTGTACATAATCAGCCAAAGACTTATTCTAAATAAAAAGTTGCTCATTTCAATTATTTTTCTTATTTTTGCAAAAAGAAACGCACATAATTATGAAAAAACTATTAGCAGTGTGCCTGGCTGTGCTCTGCATGAATGTACCCACCATGGCAAAAGTTAAGAGAGTTACCATTAGAGTAATAGAAACCAGCGACGTTCACGGTTGTTTTTTTCCTTATGATTTCATTAATAGGAAGCCTAAAGACGGAACGCTTGCCAGAGTGTCTACTTACGTTAACAAGCTGAGAAAGCAATATGGTGACAATGTCATATTACTCGACAATGGTGATATTTTGCAAGGCCAGCCGACATGCTATTATTATAATTATGTGAAGACCGACGAGCCCAATATCGCCGCACAGATTATCAACTACATGAAATATGATGCCGAAACATTTGGAAATCATGATGTTGAAACTGGCCATGCCGTTTATGACAGTTGGGTTAAAGAAATCAATTGCCCTGTCTTAGGCGCAAACATCATTGACACACGAACTGACAAGCCATATGTTTCTCCTTACACGATTATTGAGCGTGAGGGCATCAGAATCGCTGTACTTGGCATGCTTACTCCTGCTATTCCTAGCTGGCTACAGCCTGATTTGTGGAGTGGCCTCCGTTTTGACGAGATGGTCAGTAGCTGTAAGTATTGGATAGATTACCTTAAGAAAAATGAGCAACCAGACGTGATAATTGGTCTTTTCCATGCAGGAAAGAATGGCGGAATCAAGACTGATGCCTACGAGGAAGACCCTTCTGAGCGCATTGCCCGAGAAGTTCCCGGATTTGATATCATTATGTATGGCCACGACCATACACGCTATGAAGGATTTGTTAAGAACACTAATGGTCAGGATGTGCTTTTGCTCGACCCGAGTTGTCATGCGCTCTACGTAAGTGACGCAACCATTGAGATTGTCAAGAAAGGTCGCAAGGTTATTAGCAAAAAGATTACCGGAACCAATGTTGACGTAACGGGTGAGCCTCTTGATGAGCAATATATGGCGCATTTCAATAAAGCTATTGATGATGTCAACAGTTTTATTAATCGTAAAATTGGTACTTTCTCGGAGACCATTACAACTCGTGACTGTTTTTTCGGCCCATCGGCCTTTACTGATTTTGTACATAAACTTCAATTGCAGATAACTGGAGCAGATATCAGTTTTAATGCGCCATTGCAGTTTAATGCGTATATCAAAAAAGGAGATGTCTATGTAAGTGACATGTTCAACTTATATAAGTTCGAGAATAAAATCTATGTAATGCGAATGACTGGAGAGGAGATTCGCAAGCATCTCGAAATGAGCTATGACCAATGGGTAACCACCATGAAAAGTCCAGAAGACCATATTATGCTGCTAAACGATAACTCGAAGAACGATCAACAACGCAAAGGATTTAAGAACATGACCTTCAACTTCGACTCGGCGGCAGGTATCGACTATGAGGTGGATGTGACCAAGCCAAACGGACAGAAAGTACGTATTCTGCAAATGTCTAATGGGCAACCTTTCGATGAGCATAAGTGGTATCATGTTGTGATGAATAGTTATAGAGGTAACGGCGGTGGTGAGCTGCTTACACTTGGAGCTGGCATTCCACATGACAAATTGAGAGAACGAATTGTTCATGAAAGCGAACGCGACTTACGCCATTATCTAATGGTAGAAATTGAGAAAGCAGGAATAGTAAATCCTAAAGCTAACAACAACTGGCGTTTTGTACCAACAGAATGGACGGAGCCTGCGCTCAAACGTGATCGTGCACTTATCTTCGGTGAAGGCAAATAACTATTATTTTGCGTAAACAGTATTCCACAAATGGCTTTTTGGTTTATTTTTTGCAAAACAGATTTAATTCTGGAGCGTTATCACGACGGCACCTATGGTATTCCTATGGGCGAAAAACCTCCCGTTGATATTAAGCCCTGGACAACAGTACATAACATCACGCCGATGGAAGACGGTACACCCGTAAAGACCTTCCTGATTCCAAATCCAATTTCTGACACAACTATCTTCACATGTGGTGAAGACTCAGGCAAATACGAGATGTGCGGATTGCGCCCCTCTTACTACAAGTTACCTACAGAGTTGTACTTAAAGGCTGGAAAATGTCAGGAGATTCTCTACTGGGACCAAAACACACGCTTTTGTGGTGTCTGTGGAGGACCTATGAAACTACATACAGATATTTCAAAACGTTGTACTTGTTGCGGGAAAGAAGTATGGCCACAATTGGCAACAGCCGTCATTGTGCTCATCCATCGAGGACCTGATGAGGTGTTGTTAGTTCATGCAAATAATTTCCGTGGAGGCTTTTACGGTCTTGTTGCCGGTTTCGTTGAAACAGGAGAGACACTTGAACAAGCTGTAGAGCGCGAGGTAATGGAAGAGGTAGGTCTCCGAATTAAGAACTTGCGCTATTTCGCCAGTCAGCCATGGCCCTACCCTTGCGGCCTTATGGTCGGTTTCCATGCGGATTATGATAGTGGAGATATTCGCCTTCAGCGTTCCGAGCTTGCATCGGGTGGTTGGTACCATCGTGATCATCTTCCGCAAATTCCAGAGAAACTTTCCATTGCCAGGCGGCTTATCGACAATTGGCTTGAAGACACGAGAAATGGCAATACTGTTCTGTAATTTCTGGACTGGCATCTCTGTGACTCCAGAGGGCTCCTCCACGATTCCAGAAGGCTTCTCCACAACTATAGAGTGCGTTCCAACAATTACAGAACGCACTCCTGTTTTTTTGAAAGCTATTCAGCAATAGAGAAAGAATTCCTTAAAACTTATTTAGTATTCTGTCTAACACCCAATTGACAGGTGTGGCAGAAACACTGGTGCATGTGCAAACACCAATGCCTTGAAGATCTTCGATAACAGAGCGAATAATAGGCAGCTGAACATAAGGAGGATTTGGCACAGTAAGTGTCTGTTCTCCTTCTTTGGTGATTAAGCGTATTGGTTCGTAATTGAAAACAGAAAAAGATAATGATCCCTGATCGCCAATTACTTCGATACGGTCTTCTTGTGCTGACTCATGACCCGCAAAGCACCACGAGCCACTGCCGATGAGACCACTCTCAAACTGGAAGCAAGCACTTACAGAATCCTCAGCGCTATAGAGCCCGCTTCGATTAGCACAGAGTCCTTCTGCATGAACAATAACACCAAAAAAGTCTTGCATGAGATCAAGCTGATGTGGAGCAAGATCGTAAAAATATCCCCCTCCCGCTATTTCTGGTTGCACGCGCCAAGGCTGAAGTTCAGGCTTATTATGGTCATCAATACGTGGCGGGCAAGAGAATCGAATCTGGACATTCTGGATGATGCCAATAGTCCCGTCATTGATGATGCTTTTCACCTTATTAAAATATGGAAGGTAGCGCCGATAGTATGCAACAAAGCAGGGGACACCAGTCTGCTCACTCACACGGTTAACGCGCGCGCAATCCTCATAAGTAGAAGCAAGGGGCTTCTCTACATAAACAGGCTTGCCTGCTTTCATCGCCATAATCGCATAAGTGGCATGACTGGAAGGAGGAGTGGCAACATAGATGGCGTTGACATCAGGGTCGTCGATAAGTTTCTGAGCATCCGTGTAGTATTTCCTAACTCCATGTCGCTCCGCATAAGAACGTGCACGGCTTTCTGTACGGCTCATAACAGCCCACACCTGTGACCCGTCAACCTCGTTAAAAGCAGGACCTGACTTTTTCTCAGTAACTTCGCCACAACCGATGAATCCCCATTTGATGTGTTTCATATACTTCAATTTTGTGGCAAATATACAAATAATTATTTATTATCAATGGCCAATTGGTAAATTATTCGTATCTTTGCCAAAGATTATTCATACATCTATTTAGAAAGAAAGGAATTTTCGAATCATGGATACGGTATCGAAAGAGACTAATATAGTTATTAAGCAACGTAGTACTGCAGCATGCATCAAAGAAGGATTCAGGCTTATCTCCACACAACTGAAAAACCTGCTTTATTCTTCATGGATGCCCGTATTATTGACAGCTTTGTTTATGTCACTCTATTTCCTTTTATTTATTGAGGTCATGGTAATTCCAATGCCTGCAGATGTGGGATTGGGAACACTTGTCATGATGTATATATTTTACGTGCTCTATAGTCTCTGCGGTATCTTATTGACTGGAAGGTTGTTCCTTTTGTTCCGGGATTATCGCGATACAGGGCGAATACCACGTTTGAGACCGATGCAAGGAATGAAAGACACTTTGCGAATGGCTGGCCGTGCATTCTTGTTCCAGATATGGATTATTTTATTGGCTGCTCCTGGTACGCAATTGTTCAAGATATTGTTGAAATGGATTCCCAGACCAGAGTCATTGACGAGTCTGAGTTTCCTAATAGCAGGTTTAGTTGTTGTAGGCATTATTGCAATTATCAGCCTTATCCCCTTGGTGCATACCTTTTATAAATATGTACTCGATGGAGGCAGCTTTTTAAAGATGATAGGAAAGTCCTATGGTCGCGGAGCCCGTCATCGCGGCAAAATCATTTCAGTAGCTGTTCTATCTGGTGCTATTATAACGGTATTGTTGGGCTTTATTATGCTGCCGATGATAATTGTAACGAGTGCTTTCACACAATCAGTCATCGGAGTGCTTCAAGGTGATGACACGGGTGTCCCCTCCTATTTTCCGTGGTTGATGCGTATCACATATTTAGTGAGTATGGTCATAGTTCTATTAGTTACCATTTACTGTTATTGTACTATGCTATACGCATATGGCTCTATTGAGGCCCAGGAGAATGATCGAGAGAATTACATGAACCAACAAGAACTAACGAACATCTAAATGATAATGAAACCGCAGCGTATTTTATTCATAGACCGTGACGGAACCCTTATAGAAGAGCCCGCTGATGAGCAGATTGATTCTTTTGAGAAACTGACATTTACAAAGGGAATGTTCAGTAATCTTTCCTTTATCAGGAAGCATCTCGACTTCCGTTTCGTTATGGTAAGCAATCAAGATGGACTTGGCACCAGTTCTTTCCCAGAAGATACGTTCTGGCCAGTACACAACTTTATCTTGCAATCTTTAAAAGGTGAGGACATCGTATTTGACGATATTCTTATAGACCGACATTTTCCTGAAGATAACCATCCGAACAGAAAGCCAGGAATCGGTATGCTTGGTGAGTATATTGACAATGATGCCTACGATTTGGCTGGCAGCTACGTAATCGGTGATAGGGAAAGTGACCGCAAACTCGCAGAAAACTTGGGATGCAAATCATTGATTCTGGGTAAAGACAATATGACATGGGAGAGAATTGCAGAAATTTTATTTGCAGGCGAGCGTATTGCTGAGATATCCAGAGTCACAAAAGAAACAGATATACATGTCAAAGTTAATCTTGATGGGACCGGCCAATGTGATATTAACACAGGCTTAGGTTTCTTCGACCACATGCTTGAGCAAATTGGACGTCACGGAATGATGGATCTTACAATTCATGCCCGTGGTGACCTTCATGTTGATGAACACCATACCATCGAGGATACCGCATTAGTATTAGGTGAATGCCTATTGAAGTCATTAGGCGATAAACGTGGTATTGAGCGTTATGGCTATTGTTTGCCAATGGACGATTGTCTTTGCCAAGTGGCTCTCGATTTTGGTGGAAGGCCTTGGTTGGTATGGGATGCAGAGTTTCACCGTGAGAGAATAGGTGAGATGCCAACCGAATTGTTCTTCCATTTTTTCAAGAGTTTGAGTGATGCAGCTAAAATGAATCTTAATATCAAAGCAGAGGGAACCAACGAGCATCACAAAATTGAAGGGATATTCAAAGCTTTTGCCAGAGCTTTGCGCATGGCTGTCAGACGGGATATTTACCATTACGAGCTTCCCTCAACAAAAGGCATGCTTTAAAACTTAAGCATCTGTACACATGAGGTTGTCTTATGCGAATAATATAAAAGTGACGGCGGGTGTATCACTACACTCGCCGTCATTCTTTCATTATCAAACTAATGTTTCTCTCAAATTTCCCTAACGACTAACCTTTTTTACCTTGATAATAATACCTTATTGTATATTGATTAAGTGCTATACTTATTTAATTCTCATTTCTGTTAGTTGCAAAGATAGTTTATTTTTGATAAGATGAAATGTTTTATTTGTGTTTTTATCCAAAAAGCGTGTATTTATTGATTTAAATCAAACACTGTGTGCTCGAACACATTATTTTTTTTTTGATTATTTGATTGTTGAATAATATATTTTTGTTATATTTGCACCTAGAAACATAATTAAGAAATAATAATAATCTAACAAAACACATCATGACTATTACAATGATTGTTCAGCTGCTCATTGTTTTGGGCGCTTTATGGGTTGGTTCTCGTTATGGAAGCCTTGCCCTTGGTGCGATTTCGGGTATAGGACTCGCCATTCTTGTTTTCGGTTTTAGCTTGAAGCCTGGTACTCCCCCAACAGATGTGATTTACATAATCATAGCTGCTGTAACATGTGCTGGTATTATGCAGGCTTCTGGAGGTATGGACTGGCTTATCCAGATCGCAGAAAAATTATTGCGTAAGCATCCAGATCGTATCACTTTCCTTGCACCTCTTTGCACTTTCTTCCTCACTGTGCTCGTTGGAACAGGACACGTGGTCTACACGCTGATGCCAATTATTTGTGACATTGCATTAAAGAAAGGTATTCGTCCTGAGCGTCCTTGTGGAGTGGCATCTGTTGCTTCGCAAGTTGGAATCACTTGCTCGCCTATCGCTGCTGCCGTGGTTGCATTCGTAACTATATCAAATGAAAACGGATTCGACATTACCATCCCCCAAGTATTGGCAGTTTCTATTCCAGCATGCCTTGTAGGACTTATGGCAGCTGCAACGGCGTCTTTCCGCCGTGGATTGGATCTCGACAAAGATCCCAAGTTCCAAGCCCGTTTGAAAGATCCCATCCAATACGAGTACATTTATGGAAACTCAGCAACAACTCTTGATAAGAAGATTGACAAGAACGCCAAAATGGCTGTATATATTTTCCTTGCAGCACTCGTGATTATTGTTGGATTTGCTTTCACTCAGCTATTTGAAACCACTAATGCTGAAGGTGAAGTAGTAACAGTAGCCAAATATATGGGATTCCCGAAGATGAATCTGATTATTCAGATTATTATGCTTACTGCTGCCGCTCTGATGATTATTTTCTGCAAGGCTCTTCCCAAAAAAGCAGTTGCTGGTGCTGTATGGCAAAGTGGTATGGTTGCTGTGGTTGCAATCTTTGGTATCGCATGGCTCGCAGATACATATTTCGCAAACTATATGGACGAAATGAAATTGATGCTGGCAGATACAGTAAAGGAGTATCCCTGGAGTATTGCTTTTGTTTTCTTCCTGGTTAGTGTGCTCATCAATTCTCAGGGTGCTGTAGTGGTTAGTATGTTACCATTGGCATATACATTAGGCATACCCGGACCGGTATTGTTAGGAGTATTACCAAGTGTGTATGGATACTTCTTCATTCCGAATTATCCTTCAGATATTGCAACGGTGAACTTCGATCGAAGTGGAACAACAGTAATTGGTAAATACTTGCTTAACCACTCGTTCATGATGCCTGGCTTGATTTGTGTTATTACTTCAACAATTGTTGCCTATTTGTTGTCAATGTTATTCTATTAATCAAATAGTTCACTGGGGTGATTGATAAAAACAGTCGCCCCGTGTTTCAATAGAAATTCCTTATCGCGGAATCCCCACAGAACACTAATACAGGGGATTCCGCTATTTTTTGCAGTAAGGATATCAACATCACTATCACCTATATATACTGTATTGTCTGGTAGAGCTTTCATTATTTGCATAGCTTTGAGAACAGTATCCGGAGATGGTTTTTTCTTAATTCCACTAGCTTCATTCTCACCTATTGATACATCAACAAGGTTACCAAAGAAATGACTACATAATTCTTCAGTAGCAACGTAAAATTTGTTACTTACTACTCCAACATGGCTGCCATTCTTTTTCAATTGGCCTAACATCTGCATAACACCTTCATAAGGCTTTGTGTTATCCATGCTATGTATTAAATAATGTTTACGGAAATCCTCTAGAACAAGCTCCGTCACATCCATGGGAGTGTTGAGAGGTACTGCCCTTTCAACAAGTTTTCTCACTCCATTACCTACAAACATTCGAATGTTACCTTCTGGATGTTCCGGCATATTATGTGAACGCAATGCATAATTCACACTGGCAGCAAGGTCTGTTAATGTGTCAAGAAGTGTTCCATCAAGATCAAAAATATAATTGTCATAGTGTTTCATAACACGCAAAGATATAGTTTTTATATGTAAGAAACAAACTTTTTCAGAACATTAACGTTCAAATAATGAATAAAATGATTACCTTTGCATTCAGATATAAAATTGAATATAATATGAAAAAGAATTTCAAAAACATATACCTTATCCCTGTTATTCTATGTGGGTTGATTGTGGTCGGATTGATATACTACTATTTCTTTTCTGATATGTCTGCTACAGATAAGACAGAATATGTATATATTGACGAAGATGATACAATTGACTCTGTTTTCGTGCAGATAGGCAGAATTGCTAATAGTCATGGTAATACAGGTTTTAGAACATTAATTCGCCATTCTGATTATCTTGATCACATCAAAACTGGTAGATATGAAATCACTTCAGGAGACAGCCCTTTCTCCGTATTCAGACGTATAAAAAATGGTTCACAATCACCTTTAAAACTTACCATTCCGTCTGTTAGGACAATCGACCGCCTGGCAGGCTACTTGGGCAAGAAACTTATGATAGACAGTCTTGATATTTATAATGCGTTAACTGATGCCAACATGTGTAAAAAATACGGTTATGATACTGCGACTATTGCATGTATGTTCATTCCTGACACATATGAATTATATTGGAATCTGTCGCTCATTAAGTTTATGGAACGAATGCAGAAAGAGAGTAATAGTTTCTGGAATGACGAACGTTTACAAAAAGCCAGTTCAATGGGACTTAAGCCTACGGAGGTTATTACCATGGCAAGCATTATAGATGAGGAAACTGCAAATAACGCTGAAAAGCCTATGATTGCAGGTATGTATTACAACCGCCTAAAGGCAAGAATGCCGTTGCAGGCTGATCCGACCATCAAATTTGCATTGAAGAAATTTGAATTAAAGCGAATATGGAACAATCTTCTTTTTGTTGATAGTCCATATAATACTTATAAAAACACAGGACTTCCTCCTGGCCCAATCCGTATCCCTACTATTGCTGGTATTGATGCCGTTTTGAATTATGTGCACCATGACTATCTTTATATGTGTGCAAAGGAAGATTTCAGTGGAACTCACAATTTTGCACGTACCTATACAGAACATTTAGAAAATGCGGTTAAATATAGCAAGGCACTTAATGAACGGGGAATTAAGTAATTATTAATGGCAATTATTATTTATTAGAAAGATACACACTAAATACATGGCTAAGAATTAATAAAGTGTATACCTGTAAGTTTATTGTAAATGAACTCAGTATTTATTAAGTGTAATTTAATTTGTGCATTATGGATTGCCTTATATAAAAAGCGAAATGCCCAGCTCTTCACAGAGCGAGGCACTCAATCTCAATAGGTATTAGCTTTTTTAAGGTAAAAAGATTGTATTCAGGATAACAGGCGCAAAGTTAGACGTTTTTTGCCTTCCTAACAAATTAAATTTTATGTTTAATAACACATTTTTCACTAAACAACAAAAAATAGCTCTTTTCTTTTGAATTTTTGCCCTTTTTGGCGTACCTTTGTAGTCAAAATAACTATATTAAATATGATTGACAACAAAGAACAACAAAACGAAGAGAAGAAAAGTCTTAACTTCATAGAGCAGATAGTTGAAAAAGATTTGGCTGAAGGCAAAAACGCTGGTCGTATTCAGACACGCTTTCCGCCTGAGCCCAATGGTTATCTTCATATAGGGCACGCCAAGGCAATAGCAATTGATTTTGGCATGGCAAAAAAATATGGTGGCATATGCAATCTTCGTTTTGATGATACTAACCCAGTGAAAGAAGACACTGAATATATAGAAAGCATTGAGCATGATATTAAGTGGTTAGGTTTTCAATGGGCCAATGTATACTATGCAAGCGACTATTTCCAAGAATTATGGGATTTTGCCGTATGGCTTATAAAACAAGGCCGTGCATATGTTGACGAACAAAGTGCTGAGATAATAGCTCAACAAAAGGGAACAACCACAAGCGCTGGCACTAATAGCCCATACAGAGACCGTCCTATAGATGAGAATCTCAAGTTGTTTGAGTTTATGAATAGTGGAAAGTGCCTACCTGGCACTATGGTACTACGTGCAAAGATTGACATGGCGCATCCTAATATGTTGTTCCGTGACCCCCTCATATATCGAGTGCTTAATATTCCACACGTCAAAACTGGTTCTAAATGGAATGCTTATCCCATGTATGATTTTACACATGGACAAAGTGATTATCTTGAGGGTGTTACTCATTCTCTTTGCACTCTGGAGTTCGTCGAGCACCGCCCCCTTTACGACCTCTTTGTTACGTGGATGAAAGAGTATAAGGGAGAGACTGAGAATATTGAAGATTTCCGCCCACGACAGACAGAATTTAACAAGCTTAATCTATCTTACACACTGATGTCGAAACGAAATTTACTCGCTTTGGTGAATGAAAGATTAGTAAATGGATGGGATGATCCGCGCATGCCAACGATATGTGGTTTCCGCCGTCGTGGCTATAGCCCTGAGAGTATTATTAGGTTCATTAACAAGATTGGTTATACCACGTATGATGCATTGAATGAGATGGCTTTGCTGGAAAGTGCGGTACGTGACGATTTGAATAGTCGTGCAATACGAGTCAATGCCGTACTCGATCCTGTCAAAGTTATAATTACAAACTATCCTGAAGGTAAGATTGAGCAGCTTAAAGCTGTTAATAATCCCGAAAATGAGGCCGATGGTACTCATACAATTGAGTTTAGCCGCGAATTGTGGATTGAGCGCGACGATTTTATGGAAGTTGCCGAGAAGAAATTCATGCGTCTTGCTCCTGGTAAAGAAGTACGTTTGAAAAATGCATACATTATTAAGTGTAATGAAGTGGATGCATTTGCAAAAGATGAAAATGGTCGTATAACTACAATATATTGTACATATGACCCGGAATCGCGTAGCGGAATGCCTGGCTCTAACCGAAAGATTAAAGGAAAGACTCTTCATTGGGTAAGTTGCCAACACGCCATTAAGGCAGAAGTACGTCTATATGACCGTTTATGGAAAGTTGAGAACCCACGTGATGAGTTGGCAGCCATTCGTGAAGAGCAAGGTTGCGATGCGGTTACTGCTATGAAGCAAATGATTAATCCTGACAGTCTTAAAGTTCTGAGTGGTTGTTATATAGAGCCATATGCAGCAGGAATGAAGCCTGGTCAGTATTTGCAATTCCAACGTGTTGGCTATTTCATGGCTGATCCAGATTCCACGATTCAAAAACCTGTTTACAACAAGACCGTAGGTTTAAAAGACTCGTGGGCTAAAATCAACAAATGAGATTAAATGTCTACAGATATAGACTATTATAATAGTTCAGAATTCCAAAAGAATCTACATGAATATGAGAATGCCAAGAAGACGGGTGCACCCGTCTTCTTGGATTCTGATGAATTAACGGATATTGCTGAATACTATGACTATCTTGGTGATATTGAAAACGCAATGGCTGTTATTGAACTTGCCATATGCCTTTACCCTGACGCCATCGCCCCTCCCCTGTTCAAAGCACGAATAGTTCTCAACAGAGAATCTAATGTTGGAAAAGCGGAGGAATTGTGTGAGATGGTGGAGGATATTTCTGACTTGGATTATATATTAACTAAAGCAGAAATAATGATCGCTGATAATAGAGTAATACCAGCATATGATTTCCTGTATCAGCAATTAGGGAACTTAGCCGAAGAAGAACATGATATGTACGTGGCCGAAGTTGCTAACCTTTTTGTTGATTATGGATTAACAGAACATGTATCATCATGGCTGAAGGAAGCTAATAATGCTTCCTTAGATGTTTTTGACGAACTCAAAAGTCGTATACTCATAAGTAACAGGGAATATGATGAGGCTGAGAGATATATTAACAAACTTATTGACAAGTCGCCTTACAATGTAACATTCTGGAATTACTTATCCAAAGTTCAATATTACAATAGTCGTTTTGAAGAGTCACTGATTAGTAGTGAGTATGCTTTAGCAATATCACCTGATAATGACGAAGCACTAGCAAACAAAGGAGACGCACTATATGCTTTAGGGAGATATTGTGAGGCTATGAGTTATTACAAAAAGTTGTCCGACTTTATGCCTCATGAAGTAAACTGGATTATTGAACAGATTAAATGCCTCACTTTACTTGGACGCTTGGATGATGCAGAAGAGTATGCAAGAAAAGCCATTCAAATGAGTGAGAATCCATATAATAATCCTTTCATTGCTTATTGGCTAGCTGGAGAAATTCAAGGGTTAAAAGGCAACACTGAAAACGCATTGTTATTATTTGACAAAGCAGTAAATAATGGGGGGTGCCAGAGTCTTGACGATCTATACGAGGTGTTTGGCTTCTTCGCTAACGGCAACAAAGATACTTCCTGTAAGTTCTTAGAATTATATACTGATACAAATCATCTCATAAACAATAATAGCATAGAAACTGGTTCTTATCATGTTACAGACAAAGATGATGACCATGTAGACAGCCCTGATAAGTAAATAATTTAACAAATATAAAGTAACTGAAATGAATTGGATTACTACACTATTAGGAAATTTGAATTATAGTACAATTCTCTTTCTTATGCTACTTGAGAGCACAGTGGTTCCTGTCCCTTCAGAATTAGTTGTTTCTCCTGCAGCCTATCATGCAGCTGCAGGAAATTTGAATATTATTCTTGTAGTATTATTTGCTACAATAGGAGCAGATTTGGGAGCAACGATTAATTATGTAGCTGGCTATTATTTGGGACGTCCAATCATCTATAAGTTTGCCAATAGCCATTGGGGGCACATGTGTCTATTGAATCAGGAAAAAGTAGAGAAAAGTGAGCGCTATTTTAATAATCATGGAGCCATTGCAACATTTACAGGACGTCTGATTATAGGTATTCGACACCTTATATCCATACCTGCTGGTTTATCTAAAATGAATTATTGGAAGTTTCTTCTTTATACGACACTTGGCGCTGGATTATGGAATTGTATACTTGCAGTTTTAGGGTGGTGGTTCCACGGATTTGTACCTGAAGAACAACTCAACGATAAGATAGTCGAGTATGGTGATTATATTAAATGGGGCATCATTTTGATAGTTCTCATGTTGGCAGTCTATTTTGCGTTAAGGTATTATTTGAAAAAGAAGCATCGATAAGCCTGTATTTAAGCAGAAATAGCATTTGTTTACAAAACACCTTAAATTTTGCATTTCCAAATTGAAAGATAATTTATTTTCTTGTTTTCAAAAAGAAAGCAAATATTCTAAAGCACAGACATAGTGAAACTTCCTGCAAAAATCTTATTCTAGAGGAATTATTTTTTACTGAAAAAAGAGCCGTATATACAAAATATTTGCTATATTTGCAACAAGTAAAAGATACCAAGAAACATCTTGATGACATATATTTCACTTCCGGAAGACAAAGACAGGCTGCTTGTATTCTACCTGGCTATGGAAGAATACATTGCCCGCTACATGAATGTAGACGACGCATTCTTTATGTGGCAGACTGCGCCTACTGTTATTTTCGGGAGAAACCAACTCATCAACAATGAGGTAAACATCGACTATTGTCGGGAGAAAGGCATTAAAATGTTCCGCCGGAAGAGTGGTGGTGGATGTGTCTATTCTGACATGAACAATATCATGTTCTCATATATAACAAAAGAAGAGAATGTGAACATGACGTTCAACCGTTATGTCAATATGGTAGCGCTTGTATTGTGCAAGCTGGGAGTTGATGCTAGAGCCACGGGGCGAAACGACATACTAATTGATGGGAAAAAGGTATCGGGTAACGCTTTCTACCATATTCCAGGTCGAAGCATCGTTCATGGCACAATGCTTTTCGACACGTGTTTGGAGAACATGGTGGCAAGCATCACTCCAAGCGATGCAAAACTAGTGAGCAAGGGTGTGAAAAGCGTGAGGCAGCATATCACATTGTTGAAAGACTACATTGACTTATCAATTGATGAATTCAAATTGTTTGTACGCTCAAACCTATGCAATAACGAAATTGTACTCGACCAAAATGCAATAGTCAAGATTGAGGAACTGATGCTAGAATACCTAGACATCGACTTTATTTATGGTAAGAATCCTAAATATTCCATCATTCGTAGCAAGCGTATAGAAAAAGTCGGGGCTTTTGAGGTACAAATCGAGTTGAAAAACGTATACATTAAGGATGTAAACCTCATGGGTGACTTCTTCCTGCTTGGTGATATCGGAGCAGTTTTGCACCAGCTCAGGGGAATTCGCTATGAACGGGAAGCTATCAGCAACATGTTGCCCACCAATATTGGTGACTATATTCTCAACATGACTAAACAAGATATGGTTGAATTGCTGATATAGCACATAAGGTTCAAAACACTGATAATATTAATCATCAATAACCTAATTTAAATAATATGGAAAATAAAAAAACTTGTCTTTACGACAAACACGTAGCATTGGGCGCGCTAATTTCACCCTTTGGTGGTTTCGACATGCCCATTCAGTATTCAAGCATTATTGAAGAGCACAATGCGGTGCGTCAGGATTGTGGTGTGTTTGATGTTAGCCACATGGGAGAGGTAACAGTTAAGGGAAACGATGCTGAAAAGTTTGTTAACCATATCTTCACCAATGATATCGCCAACGCCCCCACAGGCCAAATTTACTATGGCATGATGTGCTATGAGAATGGTGGCGTGGTGGACGACCTATTGGTTTACAAAATGGGTGAACAAGATTTCTTCTTAGTGATTAATGCTGCGAATATAGATAAAGACTGGGCGTGGATTCAGGAACAGTCTAAAGGCTACGAAGTAGAGATTGAAAACTGTTCAGATTATTATGGTCAGTTGGCTGTCCAAGGTCCTATGGCAGAGACCGTAGTTGAGGAAGTGCTCGGTCTTCCTTGCAAAGAACTGGCATTCTACACTGTAAAGACAATCGCTGACGTGATAATCAGTCGTACAGGATATACTGGTGAAGACGGTTTTGAAATTTACGGTTCTCACGATTTTATTCGCAAACAGTGGGACAAGCTTATGGATAGTGGACGTTGTAAACCATGTGGCCTTGGTTGTCGTGATACTCTGCGTTTCGAGGTTGGACTTCCACTCTATGGTGACGAGCTTTCAGCTGATATCACACCAGTGATGGCAGGCCTAAGCATGTTCGTTAAGTTCGATAAACAGGAGTTTATTGGCAAAGAGGCTCTGGCTAAACAGAAAGCAGATGGTCCGAAACAACGAGTAGTAGGTATTGAGCTTAAAGACAAAGCTGTGCCACGTCATGGTTATGCTGTGCTGTTCAATGGCGAGAAGATTGGTGAGGTGACCACAGGATATAACTCTATTTCAACGGGCAAGAGTGTTTGCATGGCTTTAGTAGATGCTTCACACGGCAAACTTGGTACTGAGGTTGAGGTGCAAATTCGCAAGAAGACATTCGCCGGTATAGTAGTCAAGAAACGTTTCTATGACAAGCATTATAAGAAATAAGAGTCAAATGATAATCATACAAATATAATACATTATTAATTATTAAAGAAACTATGGCAAAAGTTATTGAAGGACTCTACTACAGTGAGTCACACGAGTATGTACGCGTAGAAGGCAATTTCGGTTACATTGGTATTACTGACTATGCACAGCACGCGCTGGGCAATATCGTATATGTAGATATGCCTGATGTTGACGATGAGGTTGAGGCAGGTGAGGATTTCGGAGCTGTCGAAAGCGTTAAGGCTGCCAGTGATCTAATCTCTCCCGTTAGTGGTACTGTTGTCGAGGTGAACGAGGCTCTTGAGGATACCCCCGAACTCGTGAACCAGGATGCTTTTGAGAACTGGATTATCAAAGTTGAGTTGAGTGATGCCGCAGAGTTGGAAGACCTGATGAATGCCGAGGCTTATGCTGCTTTCTGCGAGAAGTAAGAAAATCCTACTAATAAGAATTGCACGGTTCTGTCTCTGACAAATAAATAGCAAGAGGCAGTACTGTGCAATTTGCAATAAATTTGGATAATATGAATTATAAATATTTCCCACATACACAAGAAGAAATCCAGCAAATGCTTGGTAAGTCTGGCCTTAAGTCGCTGGACGATTTATTTGCAGAGATTCCTGAGAGCATACGCTTCAAAGGCGAGTACGATCTGCCGGAGGCTATGAGCGAAATGGAAATTCGCGAATTGTTCGATACACTTGGTATGATGAACGACCAACTCATATGCTTTGCAGGCGCAGGCGTATATGACCATTATACCCCCTCTATTGTTCCAAACATAATCGCGCGTTCGGAGTTCCTTACAAGTTACACTCCATACCAAGCAGAGATTTCGCAAGGTACACTTCACTATATATTCGAGTTCCAGAGCATGATGACTGAGCTCACTGGCATGGACATCTCTAATGCGTCGATGTATGACGGGGCCACGGCAACTGCCGAAGCAGCTATGATGTCTGTAGCTGCAGGCAAGAAAGTGAACAAAGTTCTCATCAGCGAGACGGTCGACCCTAAAATTCGACGAGTGGTAGACACCTATGCAAAATATCAAGGCATTGAGATTCAATGTATTGCAATGAAAGAAGGTGTTACTGACAAGAGTGATTTGCAGGCTAAGCTCGACGAGGGTGGCGTAGCTGGTGTTATCGTTCAGATGCCTAATTATTTCGGTATTGTTGAAGACTATACAGGTTTTGCAGATGCCGTGCATGAGAAGAAGGGCCTGTTTGTCATTAACAGTGTTATTTCTGACTTAGCTGTATTGAAAACCCCAAAAGAATGGGGTGCAGACATAGCCGTAGGAGACGGACAAAGCCTAGGCATACCAATGACTTTTGGCGGTCCTGGTCTTGGTTATATGTGCTGTACGGAGAAGCTTATCCGCAAAATGCCAGGACGCATTGTCGGTATGACACAAGACAACCGCGGACAGCGTGCATTTGTACTGACATTACAGGCTCGTGAGCAACATATCCGCAGGCAGAAAGCCACTTCGAACATCTGTTCAAATCAAAGTCTCATGGCACTCTTTACCACTATCTACCTATCTGTTATGGGAAAACAAGGCATCAAAGAGGTTGCCGAATTGTCGTATGCAGGAGCTCACTATCTTTGCGACAAATTAATAGCGACTGGTAAGTTCAAACTCACCTATAACCAACCATTTTTCAATGAGTTCTGTGTTACATACAATGGCAATGTTGATGCACTACAAAAGAAATGTATAGGCTATGGTTATCTGGCTGGTGTAAAAGTCGACGAGCATACTATCATGTTCGCAGTGACCGAGAAACGCTCGATAGAAGATATCAACGAACTAGTAGAAATCATAACATTGGAGGAGGACAAGAGCAATGAATAATAAGTTATATGGCAATCTGATATTTGAGCTATCACGCGCTGGTCATCGGGGTTACTCGTTACCGACCAATAGTTTCGAAGGTCACACAACGAAAGAATTACCTGCTACCTTGCGCCGTGCAGAAGATGCAGCTTTACCTGAGTGCGACGAGATGACAGTTGTTAGACACTATACAAATCATTCGGCCAACAACTTTGGAGTGAACAATGGATTCTATCCACTAGGGAGCTGCACCATGAAGTACAACCCTGTTATCAATGAGGAGATTGCTGCCATGAAAGAATTCACCTCGTTGCATCCTTTGCAGCCCGCTGAGACATGCCAAGGTGCATTAGAAGTGTACTATGGTCTACAACAGTCATTGGCAGCACTTACCGGTCTGAGCGAGTTCACACTCAACCCATGTGCTGGTGCGCATGGTGAGTTAACTGGACTGATGGTGATTCGAGCTTACCACATGAGCCGCAATGACAATAAACGGACCAAGGTCATCATACCCGACTCGGCACATGGCACAAATCCAGCCTCTGCTGCAGTTTGCGGCCTTGATGTTATTGAAGTTAAGAGTCGCGAGAATGGCCTTGTTGATGTAGAAGATCTGAAACAGCTGGTAGCTAATCAGGGTGAAGAAGTTGCTGCCATGATGATGACCAACCCCAACACACTTGGCCTATTCGAACAAGACATTCCAGAAATTCAGAGAATCATCCACGAGTGTGGTGGACTAATGTATTACGATGGAGCCAACTTAAACCCGATGTTGGGTGTTTGTCGTCCAGGCGACATGGGCTTTGATGTAATGCATATAAATCTTCATAAGACATTCTCTACACCTCATGGCGGCGGTGGTCCCGGTAGTGGACCGATAGGTGTACGTTCTGGCCTTGAGGAATTCCTACCCACCCCACGTGTGATCCTCTCCGATGATGATACCACCTTACGTGTTGAGACAGGAGATTATGAGAAATCACTCGGTAGCATAGGTTCGTTCTTTGGTAACTTCGGTGTTGTATTGCGTGCATATACATACATTCTGTCCCTTGGCAACGAGAACATTAAGATGGTTGGTCCACTCGCTACGCTGAATGCAAACTATATCAAGGACAGTTTGAAGGATGTTTACGAACTTCCTATTGACGGTCTATGCAAACATGAGTTCGTGTTTGATGGCCTAAAGGACAAGTCTACAGGTGTAACCACAATGGATGTGGCCAAGCGTTTGCTTGATTATGGCTATCACGCACCAACTATCTACTTCCCGTTGCTCTTCCACGAGAGTCTAATGGTTGAGCCCACCGAGAACGAGAGTAAGGAAACTATTGATGGTTTCATTTGTGTAATGCGAAAGATTGCCGAGGAAGCTTCAACGATTCCTGACGAGGTCAAGAGTGCACCGCACAACACACCCATCGGCCGTGTTGACGATGTACTTGCAGCTAAACATCCTATTGTAACCTATAAACAGATGATTAATGACAAAAACTGATTTAATAATCATCGGCGCGGGTCCTGGCGGATACCGCGCCGCTGAATATGCAGCGAAAAACGGCCTGCAGGTAATTGTGTTCGAGAGTAGCCATGTGGGGGGTACATGCCTTAACGAGGGGTGCATTCCCACCAAATCCTTTGCCCGTAATGCAGAGATTTTACATGCACTCAAGGAGGCTGAACTCTATGGACTGAATGCACTTTCTTATGAGTTCGATTTCAAAAAGGTAGTTGAGCGTAAGAATCAGGTTCTCGATAGTCTACGAAGTGGCATTGAGATGCTTCTCTCATGCCCAGGAATCACTCTAGTGCACGATCGTGCTGAATTTGTAGATGACCACACTGTTAAGGATTCAAAGGGTGAGCTTTATTCAGCTACGAACATTATTATAGCTACTGGTTCAGTCAGCAAGATGCTCCGTTTAGAAGAATGGGATCCAGAAGCTGCCTGCGATTCCGAGTTCATGCTCCGAAACGACGAGTTGCCGCGTTCTTTATGTATTGTCGGCGCAGGTGTCATAGGTATGGAATTCGCCAGTATCTTTAATGCTTTCGGCGTTGATGTTACAGTTGTGGAGTTCCTCAAAGAGTGTCTTCCTGCACTCGACAGCGACATCGCTAAGCGTCTACGCAAAGTCCTCGAGAAACGTGGTGTTAATTTCTATATGCAATCAGCTGTCAAGTCAATAACAAAGGAAGGCGTCACTTTTGAGCGCAAAGGCAAGCGACAAACAGTTGTTGCAGAAAGAGTTCTACTCGCAGTAGGACGTGCGCCGCGTATAAGTGATGATTTTTCTAATGCAGGACTTGATTTTGATGCTCGCCGAGGTATTATAGTTGACGATAACATGCAGACAAATGTTTCTGGTGTCTATGCCATTGGTGATGTCAATTGTCGCCAGATGCTTGCTCATGCTGCAGAGATGCAGGGCATCCATGCAGTGAACTGCATTTTGAACCGTGCAGATGACATCCGTCTCGACGTCATGCCTGCAGCCATCTTCACCAATCCAGAGGCTGGATGTGTAGGTTTTTCAGAGGATTTGTGCAAGGAGCAAGGCATTGAGTACACATGCCACAAGAGTTTCTATCGTGCCAACGGTAAAGCACTTGCCATGAACGAGCCAGAAGGTATGCTGAAACTGCTTGCAGACAGTGAGGGACGTATTATAGGTTGCCACGTATTCGGTGCTCATGCTGCAGACTTGGCTCAAGAGGCCAGTGTACTTATGTGCAAAAACACTACTGTTCAAGAACTTGCTGATATGGTACACATCCACCCAACACTTAGCGAGATTCTTAAAGTTGCAGCAGAGTAAAGAACAAGATTATTTGATTCAGTACAGAGTTAACATATCATCAATCACTGTTAACCGTGAAACAAAACTTAATATAAAAGTTACTGAAAGCATAAAAAATACTCTTGAATATTTGGAAGGTATGCAATAAAGTATTATCTTTGCATAAACAAAAGGGTCGTATCGGTTAGATCGGGATACTCATCAAATTATCAAAAACAACCGAGATGTCTTCTCTTGCAAATGGCGGGCCACACCCTATGGGCAGCAGCAAAGCCGGTGGATTACAAATGCGGAGAGCGCTCGTTTCGTATGAAACAGGAGTTTCATCACATCATCGGTACGACCCACTTTTTTTCTATTTATATTATCAACTATTTATTTCTACATGTTTTCCGGAATTATTGAAGAGTTTGCGACTGTTGTTGCCATCCACAAATACCAAGAGAATATTGATTTCACCCTTACCTGCTCATTTGTCGACGAACTAAAGATTGATCAAAGTGTTGCCCACAATGGCGTCTGTCTCACCGTTGTCAAGATTGAGAACGGCAACTACGTGGTCACAGCCATGAAGGAGACCCTGTTGCGTTCCAATCTCGGGCTTTTGCGTGTCGGTGAAAAGGTTAATGTTGAGCGATCTATGCTTATGAACGGCCGTCTTGACGGACATATTGTCCAAGGCCATGTTGACGAAACTGCAAGTTGCATAGACATGTTCGACGCCAACGGTAGCACCTATTTCACTTTCCAGTATGCCCTCGATCCGGTTATGGCCCGGCGTGGCTATTTTACAGTTGATAAAGGAAGCGTCACTGTAAACGGAGTGTCGCTCACCGTTTGCAATCCTACAGACAACACTTTTCAGGTGGCCATCATCCCATACACCCTTGAACATACCAATTTTTGCGACATAAAGGTTGGTTCCATCGTAAATCTAGAATTCGACATTTTAGGTAAATACATCGCAAGATTACAAGAGTTGAAGTAAATGGCCCCTTCATGTGATTCTCAAGAATTAGCTATCGTTTTCTATACATTTGGATGTTATTCATACAAATAAATTTTTGTATATAACGTTTGTTCGACGAATTTACGATAAATACATTAAAATATAGGTGTGACATGTGTTTGCAAACGTCACAACTGTAATTCGTTAATATTCAAATGATCATACCGAACGTAACTTAAGACATTTGCTTTTGAAAAACTTCTTGTACGTTGACTATTCTATTCAATCAAGATGTTTAGAATCAACACGCTTATCTATAACATCCTCATAGTCTGTTGGTTAACATTCTACTCACCACCATTCGTCTCCCTGAATGCTTCGCTTTCAGGAGGACGTCATTAGTCTCATAGAAAGCAACTTTAGATTCATAGAGGGCAACTTTAGAAATATAGAGGGCATCTCTTGTTTCTTAAAGGGCATCTTATTTGATTTGCGAACGATTGTGAGTATCCTCGAAGGTAGAGCACTCCTGACACAGATGCTTTGACAACTTCGTCATAAACATACTAGGGACACTGGCCGCATACTGTTGTTTCCCCCAAAAGCCGTGTATCTATATTCAAAGAACACTAAACACACAGTTTTCTTTATTTTTAATTAGTCGAACTCACGTTAATTAAGTATGAATTTATTTTTCTATTGTTTCCATATAATAATAATTTCCTATATCAATGAACTATATTTCAAACAAACCGATCTCTATAGTTACAAATGCTCCGTATAACAATCATTAATTGAAAAAGCACAACAACAACCAAGACATATATACATATCAATTGTGGTAGATTAATATGAACATGCTCAATACTAGCCCCAGGCCATGTTGCTATAATTGTAAGTAACTGATTAAGGAAAGATACCACAGCTGTCAACAGAGTCGCTATGAAAGTGGGCAACAAAGTCAAGTTAATTAGGGAAACTACAAACATAACAATTGACATATAAATAATAATGGTCGTCAATGGTATTACAATGAAGTTAGTTAGTAGCCCATAACAAGCAATCCTTTCAAAATAATAGCAGACTAACGGAGTTGTACCAACTTGAGCGGCAAATGACACACACAACATTGACCAAAACCAACGGAAATATCGGTGGCACATAAGCCACTCTTCTTTGAAAACACGCATGAGTTGGGGATAAAGCACAAGGATCGATAATACGGAGAGAAACGATAACTGGAAACTAACATCATATATACTAAGAGGATTTGCTAAAAGCATAATTATCACTGTTAGTGACAATGTATTGAGGGAAACTCCTGTTCGGTGAATTATTCCTAAAAAACTACAGATGGTTATCATGGTTGCAGCACGAACGACACTAGGAGACATACCTACCATAATAACATATGCCCAAATAGCTGACAGAAGAAAGATTTCATGCCAAACGTGATGCTTCATCCTTGCTACCATTAATGACAACAAAAAATAAATAATGCTAAGATGCAATCCGCTTAAAGCCAGCACATGACTAGCACCACTAATGGCATAGGTATCACGAGTCATCTCTTTTAGCATAGACTTATCGCCCAGTGTCATTGCCAATACAACAGCCATCTCCTGATCGGTAATCCCTAGTGTTGATATTTTAGTTATTAGTCTTTGGCGGAAACTCATTAGCAGTAGTTTTGCACGCTCAAAAACTGACAAGCCTAATAGGCTGACTGAAGCTTTGCGCCAATCAGACCAATAGATAAAGGTAGTTGCTACGAAACCATTGCTCTCAAGATAACGAACATAATTAAAATTTGAGGACTTGTAATTGACTGGCAGGTCCATAACAGAAGTTGCAAAAATCCCATCGTTGACATGGAGGCGCCTGTAGAGATAATGAACTGTATCACGCAAAATGGAAGCCTTCACTTTCATACCACTCCATTCTCCTGAAGTAATCTTCATATCACAACGGATTACCTTACCTCGTTCAACAGGCTCACTCAGAAGTACAGATTGATATACTATAGGAGTTCCTACAGACGCAGGTACACTAAGAGTTTCTTTCTGCATCGATACCAAAACACATCCGAGCAACATTGATGTTATCATTATAGAGATACTTTGCCCATTAGCATGTCTGAATAAAACCAAGGCAATTATCAACGATAACAGGAATAATACCAATGCAACACTTACTGACAACTTTAATGCTTCACTGACTATTATACCCACAATTAAGCAAACAGCGATGCGAAATAACGGATAATGATGAATAGAATGCAATTTGGTCATAAAGATAAGTAAAGGAGGTTAGGTTCTCCAAAACAACGTTTATTGTAAAGATTTCTTAGATATGATTAAAATTCATAGACAGAAAAGAAGCATAACATCAAACTCTGATTCACTATCACCTCTACACTGCTGCCAAAATCCAAGATAAGAAAAAAGGCTTACTCTCTAATTCTCTTTCATCAATGAGAGAACGTCCCCCATTCATAATTATTTCCCTTTTTTACAATTCTAGGGGGATTTTTCCCTCACCAATATTTAATGCTTTATTAAGGACAATATACTTTTGTTCAAACAAAAGGGACGGGGAACAACCCCCGCCCCTACTCTATATAATTACTTCATTTATACGGCAACAAAGAGCCAATCATAAATGAATGAGCAAACTCCGAAGAGTACGATGCCGGCAGTACAAAGGGCAAGCGCCAACTTTGTATTAAGGTCGCTCATGAATGTAGGTAGTGGATTGTCTGCGCCTTTTATATACATTGCTTTCACGATGAGAAGATAATAATACAAGCTCACCACTGTATTGATTAAGGCAACAAAGACAACGAAGTATGCTCCGAAAGATCCCTGCTCAGCAGCAGCCATGAAGACAAAAAACTTGGAAAACATGCCTGCGAAGGGGGGGATACCTGCTAAGGAGAACAAAGCCAGAGTCATGAGGAATGACAAGCGAGGATTGGTGCGGTAGAAACCATTGTAAGCATCCATATCTGTACGACCTGCATTACGCTCCTCAACAGCAGCGATAACTGTGAATACAGCAAGGTTTGCGACTACATAGATGAGAGTGTAGTACATTAGCGCTGTTACGCCCTGTGCGTTGTTGCCAACAACAGCCAGCATAATGTATCCAGCCTGGGAGATGGAACTGAACGCCATGAAACGTTTTAGGTCACTTTGACGGATGGCGAAGAGGTTGGCAATAGTTATGCTGAGCACGATGACGACATAAAGCATCATCTCCCAATACTCAACCATCGGTTGGAACACTTTCATTAGGATGGTGCAAAGAGTAAAAGCTGCAGCTCCCTTAGAGATAACGCTGAGATAACCGGTAACGGTAGTTGGTGCACCTTCGTATGTGTCAGCTGTCCAAAAGTGGAAAGGCACCAATGATATCTTGAAACCCAGTCCACTGAAAAAGAACACCAGTCCCATGATACTGAGAGGTTTTATGCTCACAAGCTCTGCTACATCCGTAAAGTAGAGAGTTCCACAAGCAGCATATATAAACGAGATGCCGAAGAGCATAATACCACTAGAGAAGGTGGCCACAAGGATGTACTTAGCGGCTCCCTCTGCGCTCTTTTGACGACGGTCGAAAGCAACAAGGCATGCCATTGGCACTGAAGCCATCTCAAGTCCGAGGAAGAACATAAGGAAATGCCCGGCTGACATCATCATATTCATACCTAGAAGCGTAGAGATGACAAGCATGTAGAACTCGCCCTCCTTATGACCGTTCTGACCGTTGACTAGACTTTCGGTAATCCATTTCCTAGACTGGATGAGCACGATTACAGTCCCCACCCCAAGAATTATTTTCATGACATGAATGGCCTCTGTAGAGATGTACATTCCTCCGAACGCATCGGACGAAGAAGTAAAGAACAAAGCCACTACATAGGCTGTCATTAGCGAAACAACCAGCGGATTAAATAATTCACGATGAGATGGTTTATCGTCTTCAGCATTTGTCTTACATGTGATAACATCCCAGAAAAACACTAGCAGAAGGATACCTGTTAGATAAACTTCCGGAAACATATTAAAAAACTGTCCGTAATTCATAAACTCTTCCTCCTTCAATTAAATGTTTGCATATGCGGGGTTAACAACACTAAGGATCGGGCCAATAGCATCAGATATAACATTGCTGGCCCACAAGGGGAACAGACCAAGTCCTGCCACACAGGCAATGAGACAAATAACCGCAACACGCTCGTCCCAAGTGGCATCGGTTAACTGCTCAAAGTGAGGATCGGCAACTTTCTGATAGAGAATCTTACCTACCACACGCAGAATGAATACTGCGGTGGCAACGATAGAAGTACATGCTATAATGGTACAGACACGATGGAATGTATCGTTATTGGCAAATGAACCAACAAAGATGGTCATTTCTGCAGCGAAGCCTGAGAACCCGGGCAATCCGAGATTGGCCAAACCTGCTATAACATAACCTACTCCGAGGAACGGCATAATCTTCATCAATCCACCCAACTTGCGAACATCACGGGTGTGGGTGCGACCATAAATCATACCAATGAGGGCGAAGAAGAGGGCTGTCATCAGGCCGTGAGAAAGCATCTGCAAAATAGCTCCCGTGCAAGCAGTGTTTGTCATCATGAGCAGTGCAAAAAGAACCAAACCGCAGTGGCTTACAGATGAATAAGCATTGATGTACTTCAAGTCCGTCTGCACACAAGCAGAAAGAGCTCCATAGACCACTGAGATTGTAGTGAGGATTAGGAATATCCACGAGAGTTCCTGAGCAGCTTCGGGCAACAGATACATAGCTACACGGAAACATCCATATCCTCCGAGTTTCATGAGCACACCTGCATGGAGCATAGACACAGCCGTTGGCGCGCTGGCATGACCGTCGGGTGACCATGTATGGAATGGGAACATGGCACCAAGTACACCGAAACCGATAAAAATGAATGGGAAGAACACCTTCTGAATCTCAACTGGAATATTATGTAAGGCGGCAATCTCATTAACATTCATCGTGGTGGCTCCACTGAAATAGTAGATACCAAGGATGCCAATGATGAGTAATGCTGAGCCTCCCATAAGCATCAGGGTGAGCTTCATGGCAGCATACTCCTTTGCTCCACTACCCCATACGCCGATAAGCAAGTACATTGGGATAAGAGCTACTTCGTAGAACATGAACATGGTGAAGAGATCGGTACATATAAAGAAACCGAACACACCCGTTGACAACAAAGTAAACCAGAGGAAATACTCCTTGGTAAGAGGCTTCAACTGCCACGAGGCAAAAGTACCTGTAAAGACGATGACACTTGACAGCAACAGCATAACAACTGAGATGCCATCAACACCAACTGAGTAGGCGATGTTGAGAGGGGCAAACCAAGGGGTACTATAAGTGAGCAGCATCTCGGCAGTATTGCCGGCTGCACGCTGCTGCACAAAATAGATGGTAAGCCATATGGAAAGGGCTAGCAAGCATGAAGAGCCCGCAACCATCACACCACGCACCTGATTGAGATTACGGGCAAGCCACAATCCCAAAAGCATCAGTGCGGGAATAATTACGAATAATGTTAATATACTCATATCTTTTTAGATGCATAAAAGGATTAATGTTAATGCTACGGTACCCGTAAGGAACCATATTGCATACTGGCGTATATCACCACTCTGCCAAGGACGAATACTCTCACCGGCCTCATTGGTACCCCATGCCATGAAATTGAACGTGCCATCGATGACGTGACGGTCAAACCAAGCGATGGGAATAGAGATACAGCGGAAGATTATCTTATGAGTAACATACTGCCATATCTCGTCTTGATAAAAGCGCTTATAGGCTGCGCGATGAAGACGGGGGAAAGTAGCATAGAGTTTGTCGGCAATAGGCTGACGCTCACCTTTATATATATAGGTGGCCAAGCAGATACTCAGAATGGCAATAATAGTTGAGATAAGTGCCACTTGTGTATCGAAGTGGATAGTGTACTCTTTGCCACTTGCACTGACATAACTACCGAAAGATCCTCCCATACCAGCAAATCCTGCAATAGTAGTGTAAACACCGACACCCACAGTAATGATGCAAAGCACGATGAGTGGAATTGTCATTGACAATGGTGCCTCATGAGGAGTGTGGTGTTTATGGGCATCCATGTTCTCTGTGCCCCAGAAGATGCCGTAGTAAAGACGGAACATATAAAAGGCTGTCATGGCAGCAACACCAGTCATAATCCAACCTACCACAGGGCTGTATTGCATGCATGCAGTGATAATCTCATCTTTTGAGCTAAAGCCCGAGAAGAATGGTATACCGGCAATGGCCAAACACGATATGAGAAATGTGATGTGAGTAATGGGCATATACTTGCGTAAGCCTCCCATTAAAGCCATCTCGTTAGAGTGTACGGCATGGATAATACAACCAGCACAAAGGAATAGGCAGGCCTTAAACATGGCATGGGTAAAAAGATGGAACATACTAGCCATATAACCTAACTGGGCATGGTCGTCAAGCACAGTTCCATGATGACCAGGCAGACACACGCCAAGGGCAACCATCATGAAAGCAATTTGCGAAATCGTTGAGAATGCCAACACACGCTTGATGTCACTCTGAGCACAGGCTACAGCGGCTGCATAGAAAGCGGTGAACACGCCTACCCATACTATGATGCTCATTGCTTGAGGAGCATACTCTATCCACAAGGGGAACATGCGAGCTACTTGAAACACACCAGCAACAACCATTGTTGCGGCATGGATGAGCGCACTAACAGGTGTCGGACCCTCCATGGCATCAGGCAGCCAAATGTGAAGAGGGAACATGGCGCTCTTACCAGCACCGCCAATGAACATCAGCACCAAAGCAGTAGGCAGTAGGAAACCTGCAGCAGTCATGGCTTTCACAGCATCGCAGGGAATAAACGGAGTTGTTCCGTTGCCCATTACGATATCACCAGAAAATGAGAAGCTAAACGACTGGGTGTAGTAACCGAAAATGAGTATACCAATAAGGAAAAACATATCGGCAAAACGAGTGACTATGAAAGCCTTCTTTGAGGCAGCCACTGCTTCATGCAAAGGATAATAAAAACCGATGAGCAGATATGAGGAAACGCCCACGAGTTCCCAGAACATATACATCTGGAAGATATTGGTAGCTACAACCAACCCAAGCATGGACATAGTGAAAAGCGATAGGAACGCATAATAGCGCTGGAAACCTTTCTCACCGTGCATATAGCCAAACGAATAGATATGTACCATGAAGCTGACCGTAGAAATGACAATAAGCATCATAACAGAGATAGGATCTAACAGAATTCCCATGTCGAAATGCAGATTGCCCAAGGGTAGCCATGTGAAGTTATAAGGGACAAATGTCTGGAACGTACCATCTGCTGTTCGATCTGCCGCGAAATAGCAGAAAGCTGTGACGTATGACAGAATGGTCACTAGCCCCAATGATGTTGTACCAATGAGACCTGCGGTCTTGTGTGACATCTTCATGCCTGCAAGTCCTAGAATAACGAAGGAGAGCGCAGGCAGCAGAAGAATGAGGAAAGAATAACTATATATATCCATAGTCTTTTACTATTTTTACTGTTTAACCTTTACTCACCACTTCATGTTCTTAATAATCTCAACACTATCGCTCTTGAAATGACGATAAACATTGATGATGATGGCAACTGCCACAGCACTCTCAGCTGCGGCGACACCAATCACAAATAGTGCCATGAACATGCCTTCCATACCGTTGGGATACAACAGGCGGTTGATGGCGGCAAAATTAATGTCGACGGCATTTAGAACCAACTCTACGGAGATGAGCATAGCGATAAGGTTGCGGCGGGTAACAAAACCATAAACGCCAATGAAGAAAAGCAGCGCGCTTAGCGCAAAATAACATTCTACTGGTATCATAGCTTATTTCTCCTTTCTTGATACAACCAAACCACCAATAATACATGCAAACAGGAACACTGAGATGAACTCAAATGGGAGCACATACTGGTATTTACCTGCACCAACCATAGCTTTGCCGATCTCTTTCATCGGCAGTTCATTACCAGAAACTGCCATCGAGTAGAATCCTGCCTTAAGCAAAACTAAGCTCACAACAACAAGTCCGAGAACTGCGACCAAAGCGCCACGCAGCATGCTGCTAGCTTTCACGCGCTCAGCAAGGCCCTGAAGCGTCTGCTTACTGACAAGTTGAATAGCAAATACATAAATCATAGTAACGCCTCCGGCGTAAACCGATATCTGGGCTGCACCCAAATAGGTGTAATCTAGCAGGAAGTAAAGACCTGCTACTCCAAAAAGCACGAACAACATAAATGTTGCGGCGCGCATGATTCGCGTGGTCGTAACGCACAGCAGGGCTGACACGATGATCACGGCAGCGAAGATTACAAACATGACAATATTACCCATAGTCGTTTACTTCGTTTTAGTGTTAAACTTGCCGACCTCGAAAGGTGCGCCTCCATCAATGAGATGAGGCAACGATCCTCCTTGATAGACCTCTTTGTCGAGGTGCAGCACTAGTTTGCTGCGGTCAAACACAGCATTCTCAAAATCGTTTGTGAACTCTATAGCATCGAAGTTACATGCATTGGTGCATAACTGACAGAACATGCAATCGCCAAGGTCGTAACGATAGTCGTCGAGCACTCTCTTTTTCTTACCAGTAGCAGGGTCCTCTGCCATATGGCTAGTAATTTTGATAGTGCCGTTGGGACAAGTCTTCTCGCATAAGGTGCAGGCGGTGCACTTATAACTGCCATCTTCGTTGCGTTTGAACACAAGACGGCCACGGTGACGCTGGGCCACATGGAGTGTCGTCTTGCGATTCTCGGGATATTGCTCAGTAGACTTGTTGGTGAAGAAGTCTTTGAAATACTCCTTCCAGGTAATTCGCATACCTGTAGCCAAAGTCTTCAAGCCATGCCCGATTTCTCCGAAATATGTTTTATTATTTTCCATTATTTTTTTTACTTATTTTCCTTGTTATTCTAGAGATGCCAACCCAAAGCCACGACTACCGTCATCAATACAAGGTTGATAAGCGCAAGGGGCATGAGATATTTCCACTCGAGCTTCAGTATCTGGTCTATTCTCAGGCGTGGGAAGGTCCACTTAATCCACATCAGAATCCATACCAAGAAAAATGCCTTAAGCATGAACCATACAATGCCGGGAATGTAGTTCATCACAGCATCGAAAGCTTCAACGCCAATGTTCAGCGGTGCCCATCCACCGAGGAAAACAGTGGCAGCGATGCCGGCAATAATGAAAAGATTAAGGAACTCGGCAAGGTAGAAAAAACCAAAGCCCATACCACTGTACTCAGTATGGTGACCAGCAGTCAACTCACTTTCAGCCTCGGCCATGTCGAACGGGCCACGATTAGCCTCGGCGTTTCCTGCAACAAGGAAAATGAGAAATGCGATGATGGCAGGAATGTGTCCCTGGCAAATGAGCCACTTGAACGGACCTGTCTGAGCTTCCACGATTCCAGACATCTGCATGGTGCCGGTGAGGATAACGGCTGTAATCAGACAAAGACAAAGTGACATCTCGTATGAAATCATCTGTACGGCACCGCGCATGGCAGAAACCACGGAATACTTGTTGTTTGAGCCCCATCCTGCGAGGAAAATGCCCACAACACCAATGGAAGAAATTGCTGTCAGCAAGAATACGCCAACATTGAAATCAAGAATCGTGGCACCATTGTTCCATGGAAGGAAGCAGAAAGCACCCACCGAACCGATAATCACCAACAGAGGAGCAACAATATAGAGGAACTTGTCGGCTTTGTCGACGAAGAATATCTCCTTAATAAGCATCTTCAGCACGTCAGCAAACACCTGTAACAAGCCCCAATAGCCTACACGCATCGGACCTAGACGGCACTGGAAATAGGCGCAGACTTTACGCTCCATAAAAATTAGTACGATAGCTATCAACGCATAGGCTACAAGTATAGCCACGCCAACTAGCACGCACTCAATCAGTATCGACCAAAAGTCACCCAGTCCAAGTGTTACTCTGAGTAATTGATCGAACCATTGTGTTACTATTGAAAAATCAAACATAATGTTTTATACTTAAAAATACTAGAATCATGATGATGTATCGAGGACACACTCAATGAAATCACCAAGTCTTCTTGTCATTTTATTTATTATTTATCTGTCTATATCTGGAATAACAAAGTCAATAGCAGCACCAGTTGCCACAAGGTCAGCAATTTTCTGGCCACGTAGCATAGCGTCGAGCGCACCTGTCAGCGAGAGGCCCATTGGGCGCATCTTCAGACGGTAAGGACTCTTGTCTCCACGCGAGTCAAGGTAAACACCAAACTCACCGCTGGCACCCTCTACAGAGAAATACCACTGTCCCTCAGGTACTTTAATAATTGGCTTTTGCTTCACATAGAAGTCTCCCTCAGGAATGTTGTCGATGAGTTGCTCAATAATGCGCAAGCTTTGGTACATCTCATTAATATGACAGGTGTATCGGTCCATAGTGTCGCAGCCGGTCATGGTTACCTGTTCCCACTCCACCTTGTCGTACATGTCATATGGATGATTCTTACGAACATCGTTCTTCCACCCAGAAGCACGTCCGGCAGGTCCAGTTACAGCATATGAGATGCAGTCTTCAAGGCTCATAGGACCAACATTCTCAAAACGGTTGTGCGTGATTATATTGTCGCCAAATACATCAACGTATTCCTGAATGATGGGCTTCATATACTTCACAAGGTCTTTCACGTTCTTCACAAAGTTGGGGTCGATGTCGTCCTGCAGACCACCAATCCTATAATAGTTCTGAATTAGACGACCGCCAGTGGTCTCTTCCATACAGTTAAGAACATGCTCACGATCGCGCATAGAATAAAGGAATGCCGTCAGAGCTCCCATATCCTGGGCGCAACAACCTACATAGAGCAAGTGAGAGTCTAGACGTTGAAGCTCATCCATAATAGTACGGATGTATTTGATACGGTCTGTCAACTCAATGCCCATTCCTTCTTCAATGACACCAACCAAAGCGTGCCGATGCATCATGGCACTCAGGTAGTTAAGACGATCAGTTAAAGCAAGGGTCTGAGGGTATGTGTAGCTCTCACACATCTTTTCAATGCCACGGTGAATATAGCCCAAGTGTGGATAAACACGCTTTACAGTCTCACCGTCGAGAACAGTCTGCAGACGGAGAACACCATGAGTAGAGGGATGCTGAGGACCAATGTTGATGACATAGTCGTCATTACCAAACAACGGGTTCTGTTTCGAGCACAGATGACCGTCTTCATCAAGCCAATACTCCATACCGTAAGTTGGCTCGACATCGTCGTCAAGGGTATATTCATCGTTAAACTTCCAGTCCTTACGGAATGGGAAACCCTTGAAATCGCTACGCAGGAACAAGCGGCGCATGTCGGGATGACCAAGGAACAAAATGCCGTAGAAGTCGTACACCTCACGTTCGAGTAAGTCGGCCACCTTCCAAATATTAATGACAGAAGGGATAACGCTCTCACCATCGACCACCTTAGCAAGCATTTTCACAGAACAACGCTCATGAGTTTCGGTATTCTCAAGAATATATACACACCCAAGACACTCATCACCGCCAAAGTCCTCACCAACAATGGTTACCAAAAAGTCGAAGCCCTTCTTGTCTTTCAGTTCTGCCATTTCAGAGGCAAAACGGTCGAAATCAAATGTCAGAAATTCAAGTTTCATTTCGTTGCCTCCTCTTTCAATAATTCGTTCTTAGCATTATTCAACTCTTCAAAAAACTCCTCAGGAACATGGGTTACCACAATAGGCTCGCGACGGCGGTCACCAAGACGACGAGCAGTAAGTTCCTCATTAGAAACACCCAGTTCGCGCTCATCGCGGTTCTGCTTGTGGTTAGCGCCACCAAAGAACTTCTCAACTTTAACTTTGCGCTGCAACTGCATCATGCCGTACATAATGGCCTCGGGACGCGGAGGGCAACCAGGTATAAAGACATCGACAGGAACAATTTCCTCTATACCCTTAACTACATGATAGCTCGACTTAAACGGCCCGCCACTAATAGCGCAACCTCCTACGGCGATTACGTACTTCGGCTCCGCCATTTCATCATAAAGGCGTTTTAATGCAGGTGCCATCTTATGGGTAATCGTTCCTGCACACATAATAAGATCTGCCTGACGGGGAGAGTTACGGGTTACCTCAAAGCCAAAGCGGGCAAAATCGTAGCGAGAACAACCACAGGCCATAAACTCAATACCACAGCAAGAAGTAGCAAATGTTAATGACCAAAGAGAATTAGCGCGCCCCCAGTTTATTAACTTGTCCAAGGAACCTGTAACCACATTAACGCCACCTTCATGGAGCTCATCAATTAGTTTTTCCAGCGAGGAGTTATCATTCCATTCCTCGTATGGAATACTCTTGATTTTAGGCTTTATTTCCATTCGAGTGCTCCTTTCCGCCACGCATATGCAAGGCCTAAAACCAATACTACTAAGAAGAAACCAATGCTCAGCAATGCTGCAGCACCAAATTCCTTAACTACCACAGCCCATGGATAGAGAAACACAGTCTCTACATCAAACATGAGAAACAAGATGGCAAAAAGATAGAAACCTACACTAACAGGCAACCAGGAAGAACCATGTGTTGGAATACCACATTCATATGGTTCACCTTTTACCTTGTTATATGAGCGCGGTCCTATCAGCTTTGCAATAATGTAAGCTGCCACCACAAGTGTAATAGCTGTCAAAATGACAGTAATAAACAAAGTAAAATTCATATATGATTAAATAAATAATTGTGTGCTTTAACTAGCTTTTCTCGGGCTCCCGCCTTTAATGCCTGCAAAGTTACTAATAAAATTGCAAACTATGGCCATTATCATTGAAAAATATTACTTTATAATCAAATCTTCTATAGATACTAAGTGTGAATTCTTGCATATAGAGAACAACCAGAAACAAAAGTGACAGTTTAATTCCACAAATACTCTAGTCAATAACATAAGGCGTTATTTCAAAATAAAAAATGCGATTGTTTGCGTATATAGACACTTCCAATAATTGAAGACACTCTTCAAATAAGCTGGAGTGAGTTTCCATTTTTCTGGAGTGCGCTTCCATTTTTCTAGAGTGCGCTTCCATTATTCTAAAGTACACTCCCATTTTCTATATATAAAACTTTCTTTACCTCAATATAATTGCCTATACTATACAAAAAAGGAAGGTATCTTGTATGACACCTTCCTTTCGAAACATTTGATGGTTGATTACCTAATTATTAACAGAGCCGCCGACAATATCAAGCAACTCGCTGGTAATAGCTTGCTGTCGACTCTTGTTGTACTGCAAGTTGAGCTCGCGTAAAAGCTCGTCGGCATTATCTGTAGCAGTCTGCATGGCTACCATTCGAGCCGCATGCTCAGAAGCATTACTGTCGAGGAGTGCCGTATAAATCATTAAGTGGGCAAGCTTTGGTATAAGCCTTGAGAGTACCGTGTTCATGTCAGGCTCGACGATAAAATTATCATTAAGGGGTTTCACCTCCTCAACCTCACTATGATTCTGACGGCCATGTTTACGGAGGTATTCCTGTGCCTTGGCTGTGGCGATATTTGACGTTAGATCGCGTTCCTTATCCTCATTAAGCTCCTCGGAGATATCAATAGGAAGGAATGTCTTACGTGTTAAGATCTGGGAGCCGGCACTCTTGAAGTGGTGATAAATAAGCTCCACACGATCTATCTCGCCTTTTTGAAATCTCATACCGAGATCCATAGCGATGTCAATACATCCTTGGACATTGGGCTTGTCAGCTAGTGCTGTGAAATCACCAGCTGAGTACAATCCAAGTTTCGTCACTTTCTCAGACACCTTACGACCTATAGGATATATTTCGATGTTATCCTTTCCCAGGTGTTGGTATTCAGCGATTGCCTGTTGCATCATCCTCAATACGTTGGCATTGAAACCTCCGCAGAGTGAGCTGTTAGAAGCAAAGACCACTAACGCTACTCGCTTTACAGGCCGCTCCTGATCATAGATGGTTTGAGCCTCTGCCTCTGCAGCAAGAAACGACTTGAGGATGTGCTCAAGCATGGTTTCGTAAGGAAGCATATTCTCAATCATCACTTGGGCATGGTGCAGCTTAGATGAAGCAACCATCTTCATGGCACTAGTAATCTTACGGGTGCTTTTGACACTGGCAATACGGCCTTTGATTTCTTTCAGTGACGGCATAGGCTATTATACTTTATATTGTCCGGCTATATCTGCCATTACCTGTTCAATGGTGTCAGTTACCTGATCATCAATCTTTCCACTGGCAAGCATATCGATCACTTCCTGATGTTTCGAACGCAGTTTGTCAAGGAAAGACATCTGACATTCACGAACTTTCTCAATAGGAACTTCACGCATCAAGCCATGCACTCCACAGTAGAGAATGGCCACTTGTTCGCCTACAGGCATTGGGCTGTATTGCGGCTGAATTAGCAACTGATTATTCTTTCTACCACGATCGAGCGTCATTGCCGTCACAGCATCCATGTCGCTAGAGAACTTTGAGAAGGCCTCGAGCTCACGGTACTGAGCCTGGTCAATTTTCAATGTACCAGCAACCTTTTTCATTGACTTGATTTGTGCCGAGCCACCCACACGTGAAACGGAAATACCAACGTTGATGGCAGGGCGGAAGCCCTGGTTGAAAAGATCACTCTCGAGGAAAATCTGACCGTCGGTAATTGAAATCACATTCGTAGGTATATAGGCAGAAACGTCACCAGCCTGTGTCTCAATGATAGGCAATGCGGTAAGCGAGCCGCCTCCGCGCACATGTCCCTTCATGCATTCTGGTAGATCGTTCATTTGTTCAGCAACCTCCTGTTGTTCATTTATCTTGGCAGCACGTTCCAACAAACGAGAGTGGAGATAGAACACATCACCAGGATATGCTTCACGTCCAGAGGGGCGGCGCAAGATTAGCGACACCTCACGATAAGCAACTGCCTGCTTCGAAAGATCATCATAGACGACGAGCGCCGGATAACCTCTGTCACGGAAATACTCACCAATAGCAGCACCGGCAAATGGGGCATAATACTGCATAGCAGCAGGATCTGCAGCTGTAGCACTGACAATTATGGTATAAGGCATAGCTCCGTGCTCTTTAAGAGTCTGAACAAGAGAGGCTACGGTAGATGCTTTCTGTCCTATAGCCACATAGATACAATAAACGGGCTTTCCTGCCTCATAAAAACTCTTTTGGTTGATAATAGTATCAACGGCAATGGCAGTCTTGCCTGTCTGACGGTCGCCAATAATAAGCTCACGCTGACCACGGCCAATAGGTATCATTGAGTCGACAGCTTTCAGGCCTGTTTGTAGAGGTTCTTTAACTGGCTGACGATAAATCACACCAGGAGCCTTACGGTCAAGCGGCATCTCGAAAGCACCGGTAAGGTCTATTTCACCCTTGCCATCAATAGCCTGTCCCAGCGGATTGATGACACGACCAAGCATATTGTCGTTCACAAGTATTGAGGCGATGCGCTTAGTACGCTTCACTACCATACCTTCCTTAATGCCTGATGTGGTTCCAAGAAGCACACAACCCACGTTGTCTTCCTCTAGGTTCATCACGATAGCCATCGTACCATTCTCAAACTCAAGCAATTCGTTGGCCTCGGCATGGCGCAATCCATAGATTCGAGCGACACCGTCGCTAACTTGCAACACTGTACCCACCTCGTCAAAGCTCTCGCCGCTGCTGATGTCTCTCAATTGCTGGAGAAGCACTTCTGATACTTCGCTTGGTTTTACTTTATCTGACATATATGATATTCTTAATTCTTAATGCATTATTGCATAATTATTTCTTCAACGCAGTGAGTATCGAGTTGAGCTTAGCCTTCACGCTAGCATCCAAACGATACGTGTCGTACTCAAGGATAAACCCACCTATTATATCGGGATTAACCTCAGTAGCAAATTCCACTGTTCCATTAGTTCTGCTCTCTACCATCTGCCGCATTTTCTGCTCGGTGGCAGGCGTCACGGCTGTGGCAGTGATGAGTCGCCCGCGGATAACGTTCTTATGTTGCCTGTATAGTGTGATATACGAATTGGCCATGAATTGCATAATGCTCTCCCGGTCTTCTTTTAAGACCATATCAACGAAACGGGTTGTCAATGTCGTACGTTTGTCGCCGCAAGCCGTCAGCAGTAACTCCCTTTTCGTTTCTTTGGCGAGCATAGGATTGTCTATCGTAGACCTCAGTTGAGGCACACGGACGTAGCTTTCTGCCAATGTCTGCATATCTTGATAGACAGCAGCATCGAGTTTTTGCTCAGTGGCACTTTTGAGTAGCGCACGGGCATAACGTACCGATATTACTCCTATATCCATAACCTTATTAATTACTTAGCAGCAGTCACATCATCCAGCAATCTGTCAATCATCTTCATCTGCTCAGCATCAGTAGAAAGCTTCTCTTTGAGCACCTTCTCGGCGACAACAACGGATAGCTCGGCCACTTGAGAACGAATATCACGAATGGCTTGTTGCTTCTCGCCCTCAATTTCGGCTTTTGCCTCGGCAAGCAAGCGGGCACCTTCTGCCTTTGCCTTCTCCTGTGCTTTCTGAACGATGGCTTCACGCGTATCGGCTGCTTCTTTTAGGATCTGAGCCTGTTGTACACGGGCTTCCTGTAGCATAGCTTCACTCTCCTGCTTGATGTTTTCTAAACGTTCTGATGCTTCATGTGCCTTGCGTAAACTCTCATTGATATATTGATTCCGCTTATCAACCATGTTGACAATAGCCGGAAATCCATAACGGGCAAGCACAAAGAAGACCACCAGAAACGCCAGAAGCATCCAGAACAGCAGTCCGAGGTCGGGCGTGAGGATCGATGGCAATTTACTGAAATCCATTAGCTATAATGAACTGATTCTTGATTTAGATAAGGAATGCACAAGCTGCGATAGCAAAAAGAGCACAACCCTCAACGAAAGCTGAAGTCAGAATCATGTTTGTCTGAATCTTACCTGTTGCCTCAGGCTGACGGGCAATTGCGTCCATGGCACTGCCACCAATCTTACCTATACCCAAACCCGCACCAATCGTTGCAATACCAGCTCCAATACCGCAGCCCAGCTGTGCCAGACCTTCAGCGGCTAAAAACAAAGATGTAATCATAGTTTTTTAAAATTTTAAATTATTAATTAATGTTATTGATTTTCTTTATTATTCTATTATTCTTCTCCATGCTCTTTATGAGCCAGTCCAATAAACACCGCACTGAGCATAGTGAAAACATATGCTTGGACAAACGCCACCAGAACTTCCAGCAAGTTCATGAACAGCAACATGATTATGCTAAAAGTGTTCAGTCCAAGACCAAAACCAACGCCCATCGACCAACCAAGGAAAATCACACAGGTGAAACTCAATATCACTGCATGACCTGCCATCATGTTAGCAAAGAGACGAATCATCAAAGCAAAAGGCTTGGTGAACACGCCGAACAACTCGATGATAGGCATAACTGGTGCTGGATAGGCCTTGAGGAACAATGGCACATCGGGCCAGAATATTTCCTTCCAATACTCTTTATTTGCGAAAACATTAATGGCTAACATCGTGCAGAGTGCCAAAAAGAAGGTAATGTTAATATTTCCCGTCACATTAGCACCGCCAGGAAAGATTGGAATCAACCCTATCAAGTTCGTAGTGAAAATAAAGAAGAACACTGTCAGCAGATAAGGGGCATATGGCTTATAATGTTTCTCCCCTATCGACGATTTAATCAGATCGTCGTGTATCATCATGACAAACATTTCCATCATTCCCACAAAGCCCTTGGGCGCCTCACTCTTCTCATCGTGTTTTTTATACCAACGGGCACAAGACAAAAATACCAAGATCATCACCAATACAACTATCCATATTTGCATAACAGCCTTTGTGATGCTCAAGTCAACAGGCCGCTTCACACTACCATCTGGCATCTGCTCATAAATCTTACCATGGGCATCCTTGTTGAAGAAGAAACCTTCGGGCAGACTATGAGCAGTACATAAATGCCATTGACCGGTATTTGTACTGCGAATGATGATAGGCAATGGAATGCTCAGATGTTTGCCCTTATAGCTGGCTATATGCCATTCATATGCATCAGAAAGATGCTCCAGGACTATTTCAGGTATATTCAGTTCTTCACCCTCTCCCGAAGCCTCTTCGGCAAAAACAGCCAAAGGCAGCATCGCCACCATCATCAAGAGAATTATCTTCTTAAACTTTTTCATTATTATTATATAAAATAAGGTGGTTTACTTATTCATCACCCGTGCAAAAAATACAGAATGATGGACTAATGAAACTATGTAGAACGCCATAAACACGAGAACGAACACCAGCATTGCAGGACGGCCGGCTACCAGATAATATACAAACATCACAGCCAACCCAAGCAAAAGACGGAAGCCTGATGAGGCAGTATAGAATGTTGGCAAGCTGTCTGGCGCTTGCTTTGCGACGCGAAGCCAAACAAAACCGCTAACATAGCTCACCACGAGAGTGAAAACTACACTGACAACCAGAGGGTATATCAACCTGTCGAGAAACCAGACACGATCAATAATTAAACCCAAAGAATACAGAACAACACTCAACAGCAGTTGCTGACGTCTGTACTTCCGGCTTAATATGTCGATATTCTTGACTTCCATCACTTATTCGTTATTTGCGCAAATTATTCTAGTTCCACGCAGACACTTACATTGTTTTTCTGCACTTCTACGAATCCACCAGAGATGTCAAGGCTCACTTTTTCTCCATCAGCCTTCACATAGTCTAAAACACCTTTCTCCAACGAGGAGATAATTGGTGCATGGTCGACAAGTATCTCAAAGTTACCGCTCGTTCCAGGCACAAAAACACTTTGTACCTCACCGTTGAACTCAACCTTTTCTGGTGATACGATTTTCAACTTCAGCATATAAATTGTCCATTATTACTGTCAATTGCCTTTAGCTGCTTCCATCAGGCGTTTACCCTTCTCCTTGGCATCATCGATTGTACCCACATTCAGGAAGGCCTGTTCAGGTAAGTCGTCAACCTCACCATCAAGAATAGCATTGAACCCCTTGATAGTATCCTCGATAGGAACCATCACACCAGGCAGTCCAGTAAACTGAGAGGCCACGGTGAATGGTTGACTGAGGAATCGCTGCACACGACGTGCACGGTTCACCGTCAGTTTGTCTTCGTCGGAAAGCTCGTCCATACCCAGAATGGCGATAATATCTTGAAGTTCTTTATATCGTTGCAGAATTTCCTTCACACGCTGAGCGCACTCATAGTGATCTTTACCTACAATCAGTGGGTCAAGGATACGAGACGTACTTCCCAATGGGTCAACGGCAGGATAAATACCTAGCTCAGCAATCTTACGATCGAGCACAGTCGTTGCATCAAGGTGAGTGAAAGTTGTTGCTGGTGCAGGGTCCGTCAGGTCATCAGCAGGCACATATACAGCCTGTACAGAAGTGATACTACCTTTCTTTGTCGAGGTAATACGCTCCTGCATAGTACCCATTTCAGAAGCCAGAGTTGGCTGGTAACCTACGGCAGAAGGCATACGACCAAGCAAAGCAGATACCTCAGAACCAGCTTGTGTAAAACGGAAAATGTTATCAATGAAGAAAAGAATATCAGCAGCACCGCCGTCTTTTCCTCCACTATCGCGGAAGCCCTCAGCTACAGTCAGGCCGCTCAATGCAACAGAGGCGCGTGCCCCTGGTGGTTCGTTCATCTGACCGTATACAAGCGTTGCCTGACTCTTTTTCAATTCCTCCGGATCAACGAGGCTCAAATCCCATTTGCCCTCTTCCATTGCCTTACGGAATTCCTCACCATAGCGAATTACACCAGACTCAAGCATTTCGCGGATCAAGTCGTTGCCCTCACGGGTACGCTCCCCAACACCGGCAAACACAGAAAAGCCGTTGTGTCCCTTGGCAATGTTGTTGATCAGCTCCATGATGAGCACCGTTTTGCCAACACCAGCGCCACCGAAAAGGCCAATCTTTCCACCTTTCATGTATGGCTCGAGTAAGTCTATTACCTTAATTCCTGTGGCTAGAATCTCTTTCTTAGTTGACAGCTCGTCAAACTTCGGAGCCTCACGGTGGATGGGATATGCACCTTCCATGTCAAGTTGTTTCATACCGTCAATAGGCTGACCAATAACGTTCAGCATACGACCTTTAATCTGGTCGCCCGAGGGCATCAGAATTGGTGACCCCATCGGGACAGCCTCAAGTCCACGCTGCAATCCGTCGGTATTGTCCATAGCCACGCATCGAACTGTATCCTCGCCGATATGCTGCTGCACCTCAACAACTAGTTCTGCACCGTTTGGCCGTTCAATCTTTAGAGCCTCATGGATTTTTGGCAGCACCTTCTCAGCATCCAAGCCTTTTGTATCAAAATACACGTCGATAACCGGGCCAATAATCTGAGAGATGTGTCCTGTGATTTGTGCCATAATTATAATATTTAAGTGTTAATCTTGTATTATTCCTTTTCAATTAGATTGTGCAAAGATAACAAATAATTCTCAAAGAAAAAAGTATTTTTCAAAATATTATTCTAAGACTTCTTTTTTATTTGTAAATCATGTATATTACAAATTGGTCTCATTACAATAGAAAACAAAATCCAAAAACATATTTAACTCATAACTTCAATGCGCAATATTTTATTAGTTCTATTTGAGATTTTGCAAAGTTCAGATGGTCTTTTATTAACAACCCAAATGATAGTACCTTTGGCATCTTCAACTACTAATTGGCGTCTTTTTTCAAATAATGACATTTTGAGATCAGTCATATAATCACTTAACAACTTACTACCTTTCATCCCGAATGGACTAAAGCGGTCGCCTTCATGGACTTGCCTTATAATTAAGGGAAAAGAAACCTTGTCTGCATCAAGATTTGCTATATTCTTTAACCTTTCAATCTGATAACTATTTAAATTTGTTATTAATTCCAATTTAAATGTGGTATCTGAATTAAAAACATAATTGCCTGTTTCGGGTAATATGATTGGTTTCCTGTCTTTTGATAAAGGTTCTACTATTACACGTCTGCGATTGAAAAGCAGTTGGTGTGTATCTGTATACCAAATCTTTCCCGTTAACCCTTTATCTAAAGAAAAAGCTATTTGGTCTATTTGGGTGGAATTAAACCCGTAATCTTTTAATGACAAATATAATGTGTACGACGGTGAAGGCTCTTTTAACAACTCATCAATATTGATTTCTTTAAAGGGAACAACAACAGAAGAAACTATTCTTTCAACTTCAACCATCCGTCTTACCATTTTTGATATATTATCTGTTACACACGGATTTATATCTTTTAACAAAGGAATAACGTTTAAGCGTATTTTATTACGAACAACATTATCAACAAGATTTGAACTATCTGTAACATATGATTGTTTGCGTTGGCTCAACCAATGCATAATTTCATACTTTGAGGTCTCCAAAAAAGGACGAATAACATAACCGTTACGAGGTGACATTCCTGTCAATCCTTTCAAGCCAGTACCACGAATTATATTCATTAAGACGGTCTCAACTTGGTCATCCAGATGGTGGGCGACACAGATGCCAACTGCACCAATGTCTTTTCGCAATTGTTCAAAATATCTGTAACGTAATTCCCGGGCTGCCATCTCTATACTAACCTTATGCAATTTTGCATATGTTTTTGTGTCGAAATGGACATGGTGAAACTTGACCTTTTCACGAAGGCATAGGCTTTCACAAAAATGTTCATCATAATAGGACTCTTCACCACGCAATAGGAAATTGCAATGTACAGCTTCAATGTTATAACCTAGTTCTTTGAGCACCAAAAGCAATGCCACACTATCTGCGCCCCCAGATAAGGCAACTAGATAGAGTTTGTTGCTCAGAAGAAGCTGATGACGATTAATGAAATCTGCAATACTATTCAACATAGAGCACAAGTCCCTTCAAATATTCCCCTTCAGGATGGTAGATGTTGACTGGATGGTCTGCAGGCTGATGCAATTGATGGAGAATTCGAACCTGGCGACCACTTAGAGCAGCTGCTGTGAATATGGCATTACGAAAATGATCTTTTGTCACCACTTGAGAACAGCTAAAAGTAAAGAGAATTCCACCTTTTCTTATACATTCGAAAGCCTTTAGGTTCAATCTTGTGTAACCTTTTAATGCATTATGCAAGGCCATACGATGCTTAGCAAATGCAGGGGGGTCAAGAATGATCAAGTCATAATTATCTCCCGCTGCATCCAAGAATTTAAATGCGTCTTCACAATAAGCATGATGTCGTTCATCATTTGGGAAATTTAGCTCTACATTACGATTGGTTAACTCTATTGCCTTCGCACTACTGTCAACTGAGTGTACCAACTTTGCCCCTCCCCGCATAGCATAGAAAGAAAAACCTCCTGTATAACAGAACATATTAAGTACGTTTCGCTCTTTTGCATAGTGCTCAAGGAGGCTTCTATTATCACGTTGATCTACAAAGAAACCAGTTTTCTGACCTTTCAACCAATCTACATGGAATCTTAGGCCATTCTCAACTGCAGTATTATCATCGCTACCTCCATAGATAAATCCGTTTTCCTGCCCCAGTTCAGCTTTAAATGGTAGTGTCGTTTCACTTTTATAATATACATTCTCAATGCGCGAACCCATTACTTTAACAAGTTGACGAGCTATATCTTTACGACACATATGCATTCCAATACTATGTGCTTGCATTACGGCAGTTTTACCATAACAATCTATAACGAGTCCTGGCAGAAAATCCCCCTCACCATGAACCAGTCTATACGTATTGTTATAAGGATTATCCGCAATACCTACCCTTTGTCGCATTTGCAAAGCTGCAGACAATCGCATTTTCCAATAATCATCACTAATAATTATATCTTTAAAAGAAAGTACACGAACAGCTATAGAACCGATCTGATAATGACCGACAGCAATGAAATCACCATTTTCACATATCACGCGAATAGTATCGCCTTCTTCTATACCGTCATCTATTGAATGGATTGCACCGGAAAACACCCAAGGGTGAAAACGCTTAAGGCTCTCTTCCTTGCCTCGCTTTAAATATACATTCTTATACATATAAAAAATAGTGTGTAATTTATACTTTTTTAACTAGCATCTGATTCAGGAACAATTATTAACTCATAATCACGAGTTTGTTCCAATCTCATAAGCTCCTCATATAACATAATGCAAGCCCACGCATCTGTTGCTGCATATGCTTTCTGTTTTTCATTTAGGACATCCGATTCCCAATTGGTCAGACGTTGGTTCTTACTGATTTTCTTTCCAAAAAAATTAGCATAAAGCTTTTGTAAACTAAGATCCTCAACTCCTATCTCACCAACAATTTTTTGTAAATCGATGAAATTACCTGGCTCAAAATCAGCCTTACGACGTAAAGCTGTGATGTCATCATGCAATGAGAGCCCTACCTTTGGAACTGTGGTGTCTTCAAGAAAACGTAAAATTGATGGCGTCATACCTGTTATATTCAGACGAAAAAGAAAACATGTATTGTGTGTAGATACTTGAAGTAAACTAACCTGATTGACATGCCCTTTCTTAAACGAAGGTCTAGTTTCAGTATCAATACCCAAAATACTATGAGAAAGCAAATAGTTGACAGCCTTTTCTGTTTCACTCGGAGACAAGACTACAATAACCTTACCACCAAAAACAGCAAGTGGAAGTTCTGCAATTCGTTTCTTATCAAACTTATTATATATTAATTTCTTCATTACAGGTGCAAAATTAGAAAAAAAGTCCGAATTTATGGCTATTTTTCGTTGTTTTTCCGTACTTTTGCAAAAAATAATTTATCATAGTACATGGCAAAGAAGAAAAAAACATCTGCACGTCCAGCGAAAACGTTTAGCGAGGCTGTAGGTATAAAAAATATTTTCGGCAACGACATTATAAATTTCCTTTTTGGAACCTTCCTTCTATTTATCGCTATTTATATTACAATAGCGTTCGTATCGTATTTCAATACGGGGCAGGCAGACCAAAGTATGGTATTAGACATGCGTCCTGGAGAGATTTGGAACAGTAATAAAGAATTCGAAAACTATTGTGGGTCTATTGGAGCCTTAATTTCGTGGTTTTTTATTTCTCGTTGCTTTGGTTTGTCAGCGTTTCTGATTCCATTGTTTATTGGCTTAGTTGGATTAAGGCTAATGAAAGTTTATCATGTGAACCTACTTAAGTGGTTCCTGTGTATCATGATAGCCATGATATGGTGTTCTGTGACCTTTGCAAAGTTCCTTACTCCCATTATGGGAGATCTGGTTTATAATCCTGGGGGCGATCACGGATTATTTATTTGCCAATTTATTCAAAATCTCATTGGCCCTCCAGGTTTAACGGCTGTTCTTGCATTGGTGGCCTTATTCTTCCTAACTTATTTGAGTGCTGAGACAATTGAGTTTATCCGTAAAGCTCTCAATCCCGTGAAATATGTGAGCAATAAAGTTAAGTTCACAATTACAAATAATCATAAAAAAGACGAGTCATTTGAAGAAGGGGAAACGCCCTCTATACAAACGGAAGAGGATCCTGAGGTGTTCGACGATCCTTCTTCACAGACAGTCATATTTAACGGTGATGATGTTAAAGCTATCATCAAAGAGAATAAAGAGGAAGAAACTGCTATAAATAACGATGACAAAGCTCTTATAGGGAGAACACCTAAGAATGATAATCCTGAGATGGTGGTTTCTGTTGCTAGCATTGAAGAAAAGGCAGATAAAAAGCGAGCAATGGCAGGGAATGACCTTTCTACTCCCATTAATCCTCGTGAGCCATGGACTCGATATAAGTTTCCGACACTTGACTTGCTCGAAAAATATGAGACTGACAGCAAGCCTTATATTGATATGGAAGAACAGACTGCTAATAAAAACAGAATTGTTGAAGTACTTAACAATTTCGGAGTTCAGATTAGCACAATCAAGGCAACCGTTGGCCCAACAATTACACTTTATGAGATTACGCCAGCCCAAGGCGTTCGTATATCAAAAATCCGTAATCTCGAAGACGACATCGCCCTAAGTCTTTCTGCCTTAGGAATCCGAATTATAGCTCCTATTCCAGGTAAAGGAACGATAGGCATTGAGGTCCCTAATAAAAAGCCTAATATCGTTTCGATGGAGAGCATTTTAAACTCTAAGAAGTTTCAAGAGACCACAATGGAATTACCTATAGCTCTTGGAAAGACTATTACCAATGAAGTTTATATGGTTGACCTTGCCAAAATTCCTCATTTGCTTGTTGCCGGAGCTACAGGACAGGGAAAGTCTGTAGGACTAAATGCTATTATTACATCACTCCTTTATAAGAAGCATCCCAACGAGCTTAAAATAGTCCTTATTGATCCCAAAAAAGTTGAGTTTAGTGTATATGGTCCAATTGAACCTCATTTCATGGCAAAAGTAGAAGGAGAGGAAGATGATGCAATTATCACAGATGTAACAAAAGTAGTTCGTACACTGAATAGTTTGTGTCGTCTGATGGATCAACGTTATGACATGCTTAAACTTGCAGGCACGAGAAACGTCAAAGAATATAACAGGAAGTTCGTCAATCACGAATTAAGCCCTGAGAAGGGACATGAGTACATGCCATACATTGTGGTTATCATAGATGAGTTCGGAGATCTCATTATGACCGCAGGCAAGGAAGTAGAGTTGCCGATAGCCCGTATTGCTCAATTGGCGCGTGCAGTGGGAATCCATATGGTCATTGCCACACAACGTCCAACGACGAACATCATCACAGGTACTATTAAGGCAAACTTCCCAGGCAGGATGGCATTTAAAGTGAGTTCTATGATAGACTCACGTACGATACTCGACCGTCCTGGAGCCAATCAGCTAATAGGCCGAGGAGATATGCTTATCTTAAACGGCAATGAGCCGGTACGAGTTCAATGTGCATTTGTTGATACACCGGAAGTAGAACGGATTAACCAGTATATTGCGAGTCAACCGGGACCACTAGTTCCTTTGGAACTGCCAGAGCCTATCTCTGAGGAAGGAGAAGCTGGAGGAAAAGGAAACATAGATTCTACAAACCTCGATCCGTTGTTTGAAGATGCTGCCCGCGCAATCGTGTTGACTCAGCAAGGCTCAACAAGCATGATACAACGCCGTTTTGCTATTGGTTACAACAGAGCTGGTCGTCTGATGGATCAGTTAGAAAGTGCCGGTATTGTTGGCACCGCCCAAGGTAGTAAACCTCGTGAGGTTCTCGTTCAAGACGAAAATAGTTTGGAAGCATTATTTATACAAATAAGAAAATAAAACATATTACTGCTTATGAAAAAGATTGTCGTGATAACAACCCTGATGCTTTTGGCTTTGGTAACAAATGCCCAAAATGCAACACAAGCACGTATGGTGCTTGATAAAACAGCAAAAATTGTGGGGAACAAGAATGGTGCAAGTGCCTCCTTCACAATTAGTGGAAAATATGGAAAGTCTTCAGGCTCTATAGCCATCAAGGCAAATAAATTTGTTGCACATACCCCAGAAGCTATCATGTGGTATGATGGTAAGACACAATGGACTTACATGAAAAACAATGAAGAGGTGAACGTGACAAACCCTGACCCTTCAAAGCAACAGAGTATGAATCCTTATGCTTTTATTTCACTTTATAAAAATGGCTATAAACTAGGGATGAAAACGATTGGGAGCAATTATCAAGTACATATGACCTCCCTTAACAAAAATAAGCCCATTAAAGAATTGTATATTCTTATCAACAAAAACAGCTATAAGCCCTCACAAGTGAAAATGCGCCAAAGTAATGGTTGGACAACGATAAACATTGGCAGCCTCCAGACCAAGAATTTATCAGACTCCATGTTCCGTTTCAACGCAAAAGATTATCCACAAGCTGAAGTGATCGATTTAAGATGAACAGAATTGAACTAATTAGATTGTTGCGAAGCCACATTAAACTGGCAGAAAAGCGTAGTGCTGCTTACGAACAGAATCGTACTGCAAAGGTACTTATGTATGTTATGAGTGGCTTTGTCGTTGTATATCTTATTTTCCTTGCCATTATGTTCGCAATGATAGCAAACGACAGTTCGACAACTACTGCATATGAGTTTATGTACTCCCTTGCTCCGTTCATTCTTGCTTTTGATTTCGTCTTTCGCTTCATGGCACAGCAGACACCCGCACAATTAATTAAGCCGTATATCCTCCAACCTATTCCAAAGCATGCGTGCGTTGAGAGCTTTATTGTGACGGCTATGATTAATCCAAACAATTTCTTGTGGATGTTCTTATTTGTGCCTTATGCCATCATGTCTGTATTATTTAGCGTAGGTTTTTGGCCGACTGTTGGTTTCCTTTTTGGTTGGGTACTACTCATTATTATTAACAGCCAATGGTACATGTTAGTACGAACTCTCATAAATGACCGCATTTGGTGGTGGATTATCCCCATTGTAGTATATGCAGCAGTATTTTCACCGTGGTATTTGGGACGGTTCTCTACATTTGCAGACTTATACGGCAGAATAGGTGAAGGCACAACTTTAGGAAATCCGCTAACCTATTTATGTTTATTTGGTATTTTAGTTGCTTTCTTCTTCATTAACAGGTCTATTCAGTTCCATTATGTATATGCAGAGCTGGCTGCTGTAGAGAAGACAACCATGAGAAAAGTCAGCCAATTCCGCTATCTTGAACGCTTTGGAGAGGTGGGCGAGTATCTTAAGCTTGAGATTAAAAGCATTATTCGGAATAAAAACATGCGCAAACAGTTTATTTTTGCAGTAGGTATAGTTACCGCATTCAGCCTGCTACTTTCATTTACCAGCATTTATGACGACAGCTACAACAGCAACTTCTTGGCATTCTACAATTTTGCAATTTTCGGGCTAATGGGCCTGTCTCGAGTTATGTGTGCTGAAGGTAACTATATCGATGGGCTCATGGTACATAAAGAGAACATTATTTCATTGCTTAAAGCAAAGTATTATTTCTATGTAGTCATGTTACTGTTGCCTTTTTTACTCATGATTCCAACTATCATCCAGGGAAAATGCACCATTCTCATGCTAACTTCTATCTTCTTCTTCACAGCAGGCGTTGAGTATTGCATTCTCATGCACATGGCTATCTGGAACAAGCAGACGATTCCTCTGAATGAAAAATTTGTGAGCAAAGGTAGCGTAGAGACTAACTATTTCCAAATTATTATCAATTTCGCCGTGCTCTTTGTACCAGTTATTGTTGTCATGATACTCTTAAGCATATTTAGTCCTACCATTTCTTACCTTATTTTATTAATAACAGGAATCCTACTTCTCCTCACTAACAGTATATGGATTCGTTTCATTTATGGAAAGCTAATGAAGCGACGCTACGAGAATATGGAGAGTTTCAGGGCAACGCGATAAACTAATAGAAATAATAGTTATCTTTTTGAGAACAAGACGAATGATCATATTGCTTTTCGGGTTGCTTTTCTCATCCATCAGCATGGCCAACGACTCGATTCCGGTACAGCCTCGTAAATCATGGCTGAAAAGAGTCATTGACGATGCTTACGAAATCATCAAAGATTTCGACCGTACTGATACCAATTACATAGAATCGCAGAAATACAATTACACCGTGATGCTTCAAGGCACACACACATACGAACGTTATACTCTTAGAAGCCGTACCGGTCAGGAAATCACTTTTTCGCCGAGTCCTACCATTAAGCTCGGTCCTTATGTTGGTTGGCGTTGGTATTTCTTCGGTTATCAAATAGACCTTAACCACCTGCATAATAAAACCCGCACGGAATTCGACCTTTCTGTATATAGCTCCATGATTGGCCTGGATTTGTTCTATCGTAAAACTGGTAGTGAGTATCGCATAAAATCTGCTCACATAGGACAAAGCAGCTATACTCGCCAACTCGAGGGAATTCCGTTCAGTGGTATTCAGGTAGGTATTAGCGGATTCAACATTTATTATATCCTTAACCACCGACGTTTCTCCTACCCTGCCGCATTCAGCCAAAGCACCATACAAAGACGAAGCACAGGTTCCCCACTCGTCGGAATCGGTTACACTCATCACCATATTAAGCTAGATAACAACCGCCTTCGTGAAGTAATCGACCAGAACACAAACCACGAAGTTCAGCTTGACGACAGTTTCAATTTCAATGAGGTAAACTATACCGACCTTTCGTTTAGTGGTGGTTACGCATACAACTATGTCTTTGCATATAATTGGTTGTTCGCTGCCTCTCTTTCTGCTGCTATCGGTTATAAGAAAGCAGAAGGTGAGAACGACGACTATATGCGTGACATCTTTAAGTTCAAGAATCTCAACATTGACGGTATCGGTCGTTTTGGCATTGTATACAACAACATGCGTTGGTATGCTGGTACAAGTGCCATCCTGCACACTTATAACTACCATAAAAGCCAGTTTAGCACAAACAACACTTTCGGCAACTTTAATGTATATGTCGGCTATAACTTCGGAAGCCGCCACCGTCACCATAAAAACAAAAAGAAATGAAACGTTTGTCATGCCTATTCATTTTTAGTATCTTGATGGTACTATCAAAGCCTGTCGTTTGCGCACAGGGTGTATTTCCCCAATACCAGAAGAGCGATAGCATAAAAGTCGTCCATCTCCTTGAGACGGCAAGAAAAGCGCATAAGAACAATTACATGGTCTATTTCGCTCGCCAGCTCAAAGGCGTACCATACGTAGCCCAAACCCTGGAGGTAAATAAAACAGAGAAACTCATTGTTAACCTCCGACAACTTGACTGCACCACATATGTTGAAAATGTTTGTGCGTTGACATTATGCATGAAACAAGGAAAATACAGTTTTGATGCTTTTTGCCGCAATCTGCAAGCTTTACGTTACAAAGACGGAATCCTTGACGGATACACCTCACGCCTGCACTATTTCACGCAATGGATTGAGAACAATACTCAAATGGGCTTTGTGAAAGAGACGCAAATGGAAAAAGCACCCTTTAACGCCACACAAGTCATCAACATTAACTACATGAGCACTAATGCTGAGAAGTATCCTATGCTTAAAGGAAAAGAATCACTCATCGCCATCATATCAAGTCAGGAGAAAGAGGTGAATGGCAGAGTATATCACTACATCACCAAAGCAGGCATATACAACAACCAAGCAACAAGAAATGCAATTCATGATGGTGATATCATTGCCATCCTTACTAGCAAAAAAGGTCTGGATACCTCTCATATAGGTATAGCTATATGGCATAAAAACGGTCTCCATTTGTTGAATGCTTCTCAGATACATAAGAAAGTTGTTGAGGAGCCAATGACTCTTCGCCAGTATATGATGAAGCACCCCTCACAAACAGGCATAAGAGTTATAAAAGTACTATAAAACAACCATCTTAACAACAAATTAGGTCACTTGTATTGAAAAAACAGTAGAAAATACACTTTTTTTGAAAAAAGTAAGCAAAAAATTTGGCCATTAACAAGAAAAGATATACCTTTGCACTCGCAATTCAGAAATGAGTTGTTTAAACTCACAAAAAGTTGCACCCGTAGCTCAGTTGGTAGAGCACCTGACTCTTAATCAGGGTGTCCAGGGTTCGAACCCCTGCGGGTGTACAAACAGCAAAAGTGAATATAGAAGAGTTGGTGATTACCAACTCTTTTGTTTTTATGGATTCTTTCATCTGAATACATATAAAAAAGTGGAGCCATGTACCACCTTATTTATAATTTGGCTCCATTTAGCAACTATTTCTCTCTTTCTTAACCGAAGCATTAAAAAAACTCAATCAAAATATGCTCCAAACACCAACAATACCCTCTGAAGCAAATAATGATTATTTTAGATTCGTGGAAGGCTACTCCACAAGCGTGGAAGGCTGCTTTAGAAACACGGAAGGCTACTCTACAAGAAAGGATGTGATAGAAAGAATCATAGGAAAACAAAGTAGAAACGCCTAATTCTCAAAAAAAAGTATTATCTTTGTGTCCAAAACATAAGAACTTATGGAAATCAAGAAATCAGAATTCAGTGTCAGTTCGCCATCAGTCGGCATGTGCCCCAAAGACACGAAAGCGGAATACGCATTCATCGGACGCTCAAATGTAGGTAAATCCAGCCTAATCAACATGCTTTGCAACCATAAGGGACTGGCCAAAACATCTGCAACACCTGGTAAGACGTTACTCATCAACCACTTTATCATCAATAATGAATGGTATTTGGTCGACTTGCCTGGCTATGGTTATGCCAAGCGCTCTAAGTCAGAACGAAACAAGCTGGAGCAGATGATTTCGTCATATATTCTTCAACGGGAGCAATTAGTTAATGTATTTGTGTTGGTTGATGTACGTTTGGAGCCCCAGCAGATTGACATCGAGTTCATCAACTGGCTTGGCCAGTCGCAAATTCCATTTGCAATAGTTTTCACAAAAGCTGATAAATTAGGTGTGCAGAAAACTCGCCAGAATGTTGACGCGTATATGGACAAACTGAGTGAGAACTGGGAGGAACTCCCCCCCTATTTCATCACCAGCGCGGAGAAAAAAACTGGACGCGAGGAATTGCTTGATTACATTGAGCAGATCAACAAAACACTTGAGTAATCATGGCAGCACCAATTGTTGACGTTCAGGACCTCACGAAAAGCTTTGGAGCACAAGTGCTTTTCGAGAACATAAGCTTTAGCATTGCCGAAGGGCAACGCGTAGGGCTTATTGCCAAAAATGGAACAGGTAAGTCAACACTCCTCTCTGTGCTTACAGGCAAAGAGGGATACGACAATGGTGCTATCATCTACCGTAATGGCATAAAGATTGGTTATCTGGAGCAATCGCCACAATTCGACCCAAATGAGTCTGTCCTGGACGCTTGTTTCAATCATCAAGGAGAGACAGAGAAAGTACTGAAAGCAAAACAGATTCTGACACAACTGAAGATTGCCGACATGGGACAGCCTATGGGACAATTGAGTGGTGGACAGCAGAAACGCGTAGCACTCGCAAACGCACTTATCACAGAACCTGATTTTCTGATTCTCGACGAGCCGACCAACCACTTGGACTTAGAGATGATAGAGTGGCTCGAGGGATTCCTGGCACGCGGCAATCGTACGCTGCTCATGGTGACCCACGACCGTTTCTTCCTTGACAGGGTTTGTAATCTTATCATGGAACTTGACGGCCGTACTCTATATACGTATAGAGGTAATTATTCCTACTATTTAAACAAAAGACAGGAACGTATCGATAACAAGCGTGCAGAAATAACACGCGCTAATAATTTATACAGGCGTGAATTGGAGTGGATGAGACGCCAGCCGCAAGCACGTGGCCACAAGGCCCGCTATCGTGAAGATGCATTTTTTGATCTGGAACGTATTGCCAAGCAACGAATTGAGGAACGCCAGTTGCGTCTGAAGTCTAATAATATATATATAGGTAGTAAAATCTTCGAATGTCAGTATGTTTCGAAGTCTTACCCAGCTTCAAGCGAAGCCACATCAACAACAAGTGACCATAACACATCCGAGAAAGTCATTCTGAAGGATTTCTACTATAACTTTGCCCGTTATGAGAAGATGGGAATAGTAGGAAACAACGGAACTGGAAAGTCTACATTTATCAAAATGCTTCTTGGTTTGGAGCCAATCGACAGTGGCCGTTTTGATATTGGTGAAACGGTTCGCTTTGGCTATTTCTCGCAAGAAGGACTTCAATTTGACGAGCAGATGAAGGTTATCGATGTAATATCAAACATAGCTGACTACATTGACATTGGTGGCGGAAAGCATATGAGTGCCAGCCAGTTTCTCCAATACTTCCTCTTTACGCCCGAACAGCAACACAACTATGTCTACAAGCTATCTGGTGGCGAGAAACGCAAACTCTATCTTTGTACGGTGCTAATGCGGAATCCGAATTTCCTTGTCCTAGACGAACCCACCAACGATTTGGACATACAGACGCTCCAAATACTTGAGGAATATTTAGAAGATTTTCCTGGCTGTGTAATCGTAGTGAGCCACGACCGCTATTTCACCGACAAAGTGGTTGACCATTTGCTTGTTTTTCACGGTGGCGGCAAAGTGCAAGACTTTCCTGGTAACTATACGCAGTATAGAGAATGGAGTTCTTTACAGAGTAAGGAATCCGCGAAAGCATTGCCGAAAGTGGAGAAAGAAAAGAACAGCTACCGCAACGATTCACGCCGGCGTATGTCTTTCAAAGAAAAACGTGAATATGAACAGTTAGAAAAAGAGATAGAAACGCTGGAAAACGAACAGCGACAATTAGAGGAGCAACTATGCAGTGGTAAGCTTTCTGTTGAGGAACTGACAGAGAAGAGTAAACGACTGCCTCAGTTGAAAGATGAATTGGACGAAAAAAGTATGCGCTGGCTGGAACTTAGTGAACTAGCATAGCGCGCGTAACATCTATGCTGCCTCCCCTTCGTAGCTTGCCGAAAAGAATCTCGTTCATTAGCAATGGTTTAAGCAACTGACCAATAACCCGATCCATCTCACGTGCCCCATACTCCCTGGTAAAACCTTTCTCCAGCAAGTACGCAAATGCATCGTCAGATAGTTTCATCGTAACGTTTTTAGCTGAGAGTTTCACATCGAGTTCCTTGAGTTTTTTTCGTAAGATGAGCTCTGCCATATGCTTATCCATATCACGGAAAACAACAGTTGCGCTAAGGCGGTTGAGAAATTCAGGCTTAAAAGTCTTGCGTACTTGTGCAAGCATAGCCTCTCCACGACTTACTTTACCTTGGAATCCAACGTTAGCCTGCGATGCATACTGAGCACCGGCATTTGAAGTCATGATTAGCACCACGTTTCGAAAATCGGCCTTTCTTCCTTTATTGTCAGTAAGCCTTGCATAGTCCATTACCTGCAAGAGAATATTATAGATATCGGAGTGAGCCTTCTCAATCTCGTCGAGAAGAAGCACACAATGCGGTGTTTTACGAATAGCATCGGTAAGAAGCCCTCCATCTTCATATCCCACATATCCTGCAGGCGATCCGATGAGCTTAGCAACGGTGTGTTTCTCAGTATACTCACTCATGTCAAACCTGACAAGCTGTATGCCTAATTCCTGAGCAAGCACTTTCGCAACTTCAGTCTTTCCTACACCTGTAGGACCGATAAAAAGCAGACTACCCATAGGCTTGTTGTCGTCAAGTAATCCTGCCTTTGACATCTGGACGGCCTCTACAACTTTATTCACAGCATCGTCTTGCCCGTAGATTTGTGATAAAATGCGCGGCTTCAAGCGGGCAAGTACTTTTGAATCATCTTCTTTGACAGCCAACGCCTCTACTTTACATACTTTAGAGAGTATATCTGATATGAGCGTCTTATCAACTGTCTGACGTTGTTTGTTGAGAGGGTGAGTCTGCCTGTAAGCACCAGCTTCATCAATCAGGTCAATTGCTTTATCTGGAAGAAACCTTTCGTTAATGTATTTGGCGCTAGCATTAACGGCAAATTCAATAGCACTATCAGTATAGCGCACACCGTGGAACTTTTCGTAATTCTTCTTCAAGCCTCTTACAATGCGGATAGTCTCCTCTATGCTTGGCTCAAGTATATCAATAGGTTGGAAACGTCGCACTAATCCACGGCTTTTTTGTAGATACCGGTTGAATTCCTCATAAGTAGTCGAGCCTATAAATCTAATTTTTCCAGATTCTAAAAATGGTTTCAGCATGTTAGAGGCATCCATCGAGCTTTCACCTACAGCACCAGCGCCCACCAAATTGTGAATCTCATCAATATAGACTATAGCATTGCATTCTTCGCTAACTCCCTCCATGACTTCTTTGATACGCTTCTCAAAGTCACCGCGGAACTGAGTCCCAGAGAGCATTGTGCCAAGATCCATCATATAGATTTTACTACCTTTTAGACGCTTGGGCACATCACCTTTTTCTATACGACGGGCCAGACCATAAACGAGAGCCGTCTTGCCCACTCCAGGCTCACCTATATGTAACGGATTATTCTTATCTTTACGACATAGAACCTGGATTGTACGTTCTAACTCTGCCTCACGTCCAATCAGTTCGTTGTGTTCGTCGAGATAATCATTAATACAGGTAACTAACCGCTTCCATGGTTTTTCTTGCACAACCTCATCTTCATCTGATGTGTTGACGGACTCATAATTAATAATTAATAAGGTAAGGAAATCTGCCTCCTTCTCCGACAACATATTTTGTAGAATCCATGCAGCGTAAGACTCTTGCAACCCTAATATAGCCTTCACGATATGGGGAACATCGAGGGTATTCATATTGGAACTCTCCACCAGACTGCAAGCCTTTTCTACGGCTATTTCCATCTGCATAGATAATGTAACCTGCACTTTTGTTCCATTAGGGAGCTGCTCTGTTTTCCCCAAGTAATCCTCCAATGACTTGAAAAGGCTCATCCTGTTGCAATTCATCTCATCGAGTGCATCACAAAATTCACGCTGATGAAGCAAAGCTAAAATGAAATGCTCGGGCATAACAAACTCATGCCTATGTTGTTCACAAATGTCGTATGCCCGCTCAATAGCTTTACGAATATGATGTGTCTGATAAAGTTCCATTGACAATTATTATTCTGGCTCGTATGTTAATCGTAAAGGAAAGCCTTCCTCGCGGGCCATTTTGGTCGCCTTTGCCACTTTTGAAATGGCAATATCATAACTGTAGATGCCCACAACAGCACTACCAATTTGATGTACTCTCATCATCATCGTGTTGGCCTCAGTCTCAGATTTCCAAAATACCCTCATAAGCACCATAACGACGAACTCCATCGTCGTGAAGTCGTCGTTATGGATAATAACTTTATATCGGTGCGGCTCTTTCAAACGAGTGTTTTGCCGCTCACGAATGCCAGATTGCTCTTTCGGCATGACAAGACTTTTACAAAGCCTTAATTTGTTTCATTGCGTCCTCTTGGACTTTCTGCATTTTTTTAGCTTCTTTTTCAGCTTTCTTCTGAGCCTTTTCTGCCTTCTTCACCTTGTCCTCAGCCTTTTTCTTAGCTTTCTCGGCTTTCTTCTGAGCCTTTTCTGCAGCTACTTCTGCCTCATGACGTTCACAAATCGAGCAAAAAACTTTGCCTTCTTTCTTTGCGTCTTTCTCATTCACTTTAGCGCTAAGGCCGCAGTCCTTTAAATCGGAGCATTTTGACCATGTATGATACGTGGCTGAGCCATTTGTGCAAACCAATACTTTCTTGGCGAAAGAACCCTGAACACCGAACAACATCATTGCCGATGCCAAAAAACATAATACAAATACTTTTCTCATAGCTTTACTATTTAAACTGAATTGTTAATACTATATTTCTTTGCAAATATACTATTTTTTCATAAATAATCACTACTTTTGCATGATTTTTTATGAAAAGATTTGGTTTTAGACAGATAAAGAACATTTCATGGGTGTTTTTAGCCATGGGCCTTGTCTTATTATTCTGGCGCTATGAACGTCAGACAGAAATTAGACGCCATCTGTACACCAGTATTTTTCACCAAAAGCATTATTACGACTTGCATGTGGAGAACGACACCGTAGCTCACTTCGAGGATATAGCAGAAGTTTTAAGATTCGTCTCAACAGATTCTTCCCGTATTGACTCATTGCACAAAATGTTTTTGGAGCAACAATCAGAGCTGAATTATTATCTAAAGGTGCACAATGTGCAGGACGAAGGTTATAATATGATTGCAGATTATGCAGCTATGATTGACAGCAAGACTGACTCTGCCCTATGTCTACTTAAGTATATCCAAAAAATCGACTCTGGATACGCATTTAGAATCCACCATGAGGTAAAATACTCTGGTAAGAGTCGGAGAATAATACGCGATGACATCAAAGGTGACTCGACGGGTATTTATATGGGAGAAATGGACAGTTTAAGAAGACCTGACGGGCATGGTATTTATGAATCATATGACGGCTGTTATTATCAAGGATGTTGGAAAGATGGCATGCGCAACGGTTTTGGCTTTTACATTGGCCCTTGGAAACGTCTTTGTGTGGGTGAGTGGAAAGATGACAAATACTTAGGTGAGCGTATGCATTACACTTCTGATCGTATTTACGGCATTGACATTTCGCGCTACCAGCATGAGCAAGGAAAGAAAAAATATAGTATCAACTGGAATAAGATGCGAATCACCCATTTGGGAAGCATGAGCAAGAAGAGAATTACAGGCACTGTTGATTATCCTGTTTCTTTTATTTACATCAAGTCAACAGAAGGAGCATCCATTCGCAATAAGTACTTTACCAACGACTATGTTAATGCAAGACGGCATGGTATTCGTGTGGGCGCATATCATTTCTTTTCCATACGCTCATCAGGAACCGCTCAGGCAAACTACTTTATCAAGAACACACGTTTCAACAAAGGCGATTTACCTCCTGTGTTAGACGTAGAGCCGACAGCATCCCAAGTAAGAGAAATAGGAGGTACTAGTGTGCTGTTTGCAAGAATACGTTCATGGATGAGCATAATAGAACGACATACAGGTGCCAAACCTATCTTATATGTAAGTCAGACATTTGTAAATCGCTACTTAATTGACGCTCCTGACATCAAAAAGAACTATAAAGTGTGGATTGCTCGATATGGTGAATATAAACCAGACATTCAGTTAGCTATTTGGCAATTGTGTCCAGACGGTCATGTAAGCGGCATTCATGGTTCAGTAGACATCAATGTTTTCAATGGCTACCACGACCAATTCAAAGATTTCATTGAGAATAGTGTGATTCCATAAAACTGATTCTATTTGGGGGCCTTATGAATTCATTTCATCTAGTAGTGATATGGAAACAGCCTTGTTTCACCTCATATTTCACATAGCATCGACGATGGTCACGCATGTCACGAAGGACTTCGCACAACACCCATTTCAAAGTATCATTACTCACTTGGCGCCGTTGTTGTCCTTGTGGATCGGAGACTGTTTTATATCGATTGTAGCATATGTCAAAAGTAGTTCCATATAAATGGCAACTGTTCTCAGTGGCGTTACCATTATGACCACGCAAACGTAAAACATCATCCTTGCTACGAAGCACACTTGTAACAATTATTTTATGAAGCGGAACTCCTTTTATCTGTAAGCTATCAAAGAAGTTACGGCCGATATCCTCAAGCAATACTGAGGCACGTGGAACTAGATATGGAATACTATTTCTCAGCGGATCGACAAAGAAATAAGGATTAGCTCCAATATAAACAAGTTCCATTTTACGGCTCTCAGCATCTGCACGATTCTGGACCGGACTTACACCATATTTATTTGCAGCTGTTATCTGTACATCTTGCATATCAGGAAATGCGTCACGATAGCTGGGGACACTATATATACGATGTTTAACCAAAGAACCATCTGGGTTAAAATATTTCAACGACTTTATCTCAACCGTTGATAGTGCAACGTTATTTGATGAAACTCTCTGGCTTGTATCACCAGCACTCTCTTTCATGTTACTAACACTAATCTTTCCTTGAGCTATTTCGACCTTTCTCTCAACCTCTTCCAAATCCTTCTCTCTCTGTATTTGCAGAATCTTACGAGCACTATCAGCCTTGGCTAAAATAATGCTATCCGAAACAGATGTCTGAGCATCCGATAATGACTGCCTTGTTACCGAGGGGAATATGCATCTTACAAGAGCCAAAGCCAAAACTATACATGAGAAACCTTTTAAATATGTATTTTTTGTAATCTTCATTGATTTTTTACTGTTTTGGGGAACAAAGATATTAATTTCTGCTGAAATCTCGAACGTTTTTTGTAATTTTGTAGCCAAATTATTAATCATTTTCTGTTTTGATAGAGAAACATATTGTTTTAGAAGATATTGACCCAGTAGTTTTCTATGGTGTTGGCAATGCCCATTTGCAAATGTTGAAGGCGTTGTTCCCTAAGTTGCGTATTGTGGCTCGGGACAATGTTATTCGAGTTATTGGCGATGAGGAGCAATTGTCAGTTTTTGAAGAGAAGGTTGAAACAATGCTCAAACACGTTCTTCATTATAATTCCATTTCTGAAGAAAATATCATTGACATAGTAAAAGGTAATAAAGCTAAGATTGAAAGCGCTAATGGTGTTATCGTTTACAGCATTTCCGGACGTCCTATCAAAGCGCGCTCTTTTAACCAACAAAGATTGGTTGATGCATACGAGACAAAAGATATGATTTTCGCTATCGGCCCTGCTGGAACAGGTAAAACTTACACGGCTATTGCATTAGCTGTAAAAGCACTGAAGGAAAAAACCGCGCGTAAAATCATTCTCTGTCGCCCAGCAGTTGAAGCAGGTGAGAAACTGGGGTTTCTACCTGGAGACATGAAGGATAAGATTGATCCATATTTACAACCTTTGTATGACGCTTTGGAAGACATGATTCCTGTCGTGAAGCTACAAGACATGATGGAAAAGAAAATGATTCAGATAGCACCTTTGGCATTCATGCGCGGACGTACACTCTCTGATGCTGTAGTTATTCTCGACGAAGCGCAAAACACTACTGCCGCCCAAATACGAATGTTTCTCACCCGCATGGGATGGAATACGAAGATGATAATCACCGGCGACCTCACACAAGTAGACTTACCTAAAGGACAACGAAGCGGCCTTCGAGAGGCATTCGATCTGCTTCGTGGTATTGAGGGCATTGAGTTTATTGAGATGGAACAAAAAGACATTGTCCGCCATAAACTGGTCACTCGTATCGTAGACGCTTATGAAAAATATGATAAAGACAGAAAAGACATACAACAATACGAAAAAAATGAAAGCATTAACAAAGACAGATTTCCACTTTGAAGGACAAAAGAGCGTGTACCACGGAAAGGTGCGCGATGTGTATAACATCAACGACGACCTCATGGTAATGGTTGCAACAGACAGAATCTCGGCTTTCGATGTTATCCTGCCTAAAGGAATCCCATTCAAGGGTCAAGTGCTGAATCAGATTGCCGCTAAATTCTTAGACGCTACTGCAGACATTTGTCCTAATTGGAAACTTGCGACTCCAGACCCAATGGTTACTGTTGGACTAAAATGTGAAGGCTTCCGTGTAGAAATGATCATTCGAGGTATTCTAACAGGCTCCGCATGGCGCGACTACAAGAATGGTGTACGTGAAATTTGCGGTGTCCATCTACCAGATGGAATGCGTGAGAACGAACGTTTTACAGAGCCTATTATCACTCCTACCACAAAAGCTGATGAAGGACATGACCTGAATATTTCTCGTGAAGATATTATTGCACAGGGCATAGTCTCTGAAGATGATTATACGGTAATGGAGAATTATACACGTAAGTTATTTGCACGTGGTCAGGAAATTGCCGCTAAGCAAGGACTCATCCTTGTAGATACAAAATACGAGTTCGGTAAACGTGACGGAAAAGTTTATCTGATTGATGAGATTCATACTCCAGACTCCAGCCGATATTTCTATTCGGACGGCTACGAGGAGAAGTTCACCAATGGCGAGCCACAGAAACAGCTTTCTAAGGAGTTCGTTCGCCAATGGCTCATTGAGCATGATTTCATGAACGAGCCAGGCCAACAAATGCCAGAGATCACCGACGAGTATGCCGAAAGCGTAAGCGACCGTTACATTGAGCTTTATGAGCATATTACAGGCACCCAATTCGATAAGGCTGCTGAAAGTGGTGATATTGCCTCTCGTATCGAAAAGAATGTTACGGCCTGGTTGGCAGATAGATACAAATAAAACTATAAATATAAGGTCGTCTTTTGGACCTATAAAACTAAGTTTATTTACAGAATGGCTTACCAGCAAGAAAGAATCAAACCATATAACTCTTCAGAGGATAAAGCCCATCAGGTGGAGCATATGTTCGACAACATCGCTCCATCCTATGATCAGCTAAACCACAGATTGTCATGGAATATCGATCGCGGATGGAGAAAGAAAGCCATACGCCAGCTGGAGCCATTTCATCCGAAACAGATTCTTGATATAGCAACCGGAACCGGAGACTTTGCCATTTTAGCCGCCAGAACACTCAACCCTGAACATCTTATCGGAACAGACATTAGCGAAGGAATGATGGAGATTGGGCGCAAGAAGACAAGAAAAGAAGGACTAGAGCAGATTATCACGTTTGCTCGAGAAGATTGCATGAAATTGTCCTTCAACGACAACTCATTTGATGCAGTCACTTCTGCTTTTGGTATACGCAATTTTGCTGATCTCGATCAAGGTTTAAGGGAGATGTGGCGCGTACTACGCCCTGGCGGTCATCTAAGTATCGTGGAACTCACAACTCCTGTAACCTTTCCTATGAAACAACTATTCAGTTTATACTCCCATTTGGTTCTTCCCGTTTACGGAAAACTGATCTCTAAAGACCAGAGCGCCTATACCTACTTGACGAAGACTATCGAGGCCTTTCCGCAAGGCGAGACTATGATGGATGTATTAAGAAAAGCAGGCTTCAGGAAAGCGTCGTTCAACAGACTTACTTTAGGCATTTGCACGATGTATTTAGCAACTAAATAAACTAATTAACAGAAATACGTTTTATGGACAAGTACGGACTTATAGGTTATCCGCTAGGCCACTCTTTCTCTGTTAGCTATTTCAACGAGAAATTTAAGAGTGAAAACATTGACGCTGAGTATATTAATTTTGAGATTCCTACTATTGAGGCTCTACCTGCTGTCCTCGCTTCAAATCCCGAGCTAAAAGGACTGAATGTGACAATCCCATACAAAGAAAAAGTCATCAGCTATCTTGATCAGGTAAGTCCGGAAGCACGCGCCATTGGTGCCGTAAATGTTATTCGTATCTCACATAAAGGCAATAATATTATCCTAAAAGGATATAATAGCGATGTTATTGGCTTTACAAAGAGCATTGAGCCTATGCTTGAAAAATGGCACAAGAAAGCACTGATTTTAGGTACAGGAGGAGCATCAAAAGCCATCAACTACGGTCTTCGCTCATTAGGAATCAAAACGGTTTTCGTAAGTCGTTATGAGCGGCCTGGTACAATACAGTATCACCGTATTACACCAGAGATTGTCAAAGAGTATAACGTGATAGTCAATTGTACGCCTGTTGGCATGTATCCACATGCAGATGCTTGTCCAATGCTACCATACGAGGCTATGGACAGCCATACTATCCTTTACGACCTCATATACAATCCTGACGAAACACTCTTTATGAAGAGAGGAATGGAATATGGTGCTAATGTGAAGAATGGTCTTGAAATGCTTCTGCTTCAAGCATTCGCTTCATGGGAGTTCTGGAATGAGGAAAGAAGCTAAACGTATATAATGATTATGAGTAACAACAGATATATGATGCGTGGCGTAAGTGCAGCCAAGGAAGATGTGCACAACGCTATCAAAGACATAGATAAAGGCATCTTCCCGCAAGCTTTTTGCAAAATAATCCCTGACATATTGGGCGGTGACCCTGAGTATTGTAACATTATGCATGCCGACGGTGCCGGAACTAAGTCGGCACTAGCCTATATGTATTGGAGGGAAACAGGGGATATTTCTGTATGGAAAGGAATTGCTCAAGATGCTATCGTGATGAATACTGACGACTTGCTATGTGTAGGGGCAGTTGACAACATTCTCGTTAGCTCAACCATAGGACGCAACAAGATGCTTATACCTAGTGAAGTGATTTCGGCGATCATCAACGGAACTGATGAACTGCTCGCAGAATTACGCGATATGGGTATTGGGATATGGCCTACTGGTGGTGAGACTGCTGATGTAGGAGACCTGGTACGTACTATTATCGTTGACTCTACTGTAACCTGCCGTATGCGTCGCAATGATGTTATCAACAATGCCAACATCAGGCCAGGGGATGTCATTATCGGACTCTCATCCACAGGACAAGCAACTTATGAGAAGCGCTACAATGGTGGTATGGGATCAAACGGACTTACATCTGCACGTCACGATGTTTTTGCAAAGTATTTGGCTAAACTCTATCCTGAGAGTTACGATCATGCCGTTCCTGAAGAATTAGTATATTGCGGAAAATACAAACTTACCGACCATGTGGAAGGGACACCTCTTAACGCCGGTCAACTAATACTCTCACCAACTCGAACTTACGCGCCTGTAATTAAACGATTACTAGATGAACTACGACCAGAGATTCACGGTATGGTACATTGCACAGGCGGTGCACAAACCAAGGTTCTGCACTTTGTAAACGATAATTGTAAGATTATTAAAGACAACATGTTCCCTGTTCCACCACTTTTCCGGGCTATTCACGAATGCTCAAGTACAGACTGGCATGAGATGTATCAGGTGTTCAACATGGGACATCGTATGGAAATATATGTACAGCCTAATATCGCTGATCGTGTGATATCTATAAGCAAGAGCTTTAACATCGATGCACAGATAGTCGGACACATTGAGGAAGGTCAAAAGAGTCTTGTTATTAAGAGTGAGTTCGGCGAGTTTAACTATTAAATAGTTCAGTTTATTTTAAAATATAAACTACAGTAATGGACAAAAATAGCATACTACAAAAACTCGACGGGTTGGAGGCGCGTTTCGAGGAGATATCAACCCTTATTACCGACCCAGATGTTATAAGTGACCAAAAGCGGTTCGTGAAACTTACCAAAGAATATAAGGATTTGGGCGACATCATGGACGCACGCAAAAGATACATTTCCTGTCTCAACACTATACAGGAAGCCAAGGATATTTTGGCCAACGATTACGATCCTGAAATGAAGGAGATGGCTCGGGAAGAACTTGCTGCAAATGAGGAACTACAGCCAAAACTAGAAGAGGAAATCAAGATTGCCTTAATCCCTAAAGACCCAGAGGATACAAAGAACGTTCAAATGGAAATCCGTGCAGGAACCGGAGGCGACGAAGCCTGCCTGTTTGCCGGCGACCTGTTTAATATGTACAAGCGTTTCTGCGACATGAAAGGCTGGCAGCTCAGCGTTACCGACTTCAACGAAGGAGCCGTG